>Ga0111201_1025_pt1 | contig 29989 bp, 29 predicted proteins | sample DeeMarSWOR324_28_FD_80375 | JGI IMG/M metagenome (GOLD analysis project Ga0111201, IMG submission 80375) | candidate division Zixibacteria bacterium SM23_73_2 | reverse complement strand
TCTTTTCGCAATATCCACACAAGCTAATGCCTCATATTTTGATCTTCAGGCATAGCCTAAAAATCTCACAAACTCTTTTTTTGATTCGCACCCACTTCCTTCTGCAATATTCAATATTATTGAGATAACGGACCTTCTAAGTTGAATGGTGAGTTCAAACGTTTCATATCGAGGAAACTTATTTGAAATCTTATAGATTTTTTCGACAAAATCTAATTCTTTGCTGTAAACCGGAAATTTTCTAAAATAATGCATAATTTCAGTCTGCCTACTGTATACTGTTTACTGGCTCCCTCTATCTCATATCTCAATTCTCAATTCTGTTAGATGAAAAGCGGTGCCAAAACTAAAGAGACCATAGCCATGAGCTTTATTAAAATATTCATAGAAGGACCCGAAGTGTCCTTGAAAGGGTCGCCCACCGTATCTCCAACCACAGCAGCCTTGTGCGCGGGTGAACCTTTTCCACCGTGATGTCCCTCCTCGATGAATTTCTTGGCGTTATCCCAGGCTCCACCTCCATTAGCCATCATCAAGGCTAAAAGCACCCCGGTAAGAGTGGCTCCGGCTAAAAGACCTCCCAGAGCTTCTTTGCCTAAAAGAAAACCCACGGCGATCGGTGCCAAAATGGCTATAAGCCCTGGCAGAATCATCTCCTTTAAGGCTGCCTCAGCGGAGATAGCTACACAGCGGTCAGAATCCGGTTTAACCTTGCCTTCCATCAGACCAACCATCTCCTTGAACTGACGCCTGACCTCCTGCACCATCTTGAAAGCCGCTCTCCCAACCGCGGTCATGGTTAGCGAGGCAATCAGAAAGGGCAAGACCCCCCCGATGAAAAATCCTATCACCACCTCGGATTTAATCAGATTTATAAGCTCCAATCCAACCGCGGAGGTATAAGCTGAAAACAAAGCCAAAGCGGTTAAAGCCGCTGATCCTATGGCAAAGCCTTTGCCAATGGCTGCGGTAGTGTTTCCCAGAGAGTCCAACCTGTCAGTGATTTTTCTAACCTCCGGCCCTAACCCGGACATCTCCGAGATACCGCCAGCATTATCAGCAATGGGACCATAAGCATCCACCGACATGGTGACCCCGATGGTGGAAAGCATGCCCACTGCTGAGATTCCTATTCCATAAAGACCGGCTAACTTGTACCCGATAAAAATTGCAATACAGATAAATAAAACAGGAAAAACTATGCTTTCCATCCCCACTGCGATTCCGGTGATTATATTTGTGGCAGCACCGGTTTCTGAGGCTTTGGCGATCCTTCTTATCGGGCTGGAGGAGGTGTAAAACTCGGTCACCCCGCCTATCAGAATCCCGGTTAAGGTACCGCACAGAACCGTCCAGAAAATCTTCTGAGGCAGATTCAACCTATCTATGATAAAATAGGTGGCTAAAAGAAGCAAGATGGCTGCCAGGTAGGTTACCACTCTTAAGACCATTGCAGGATTAAATTTGTTGAAAAGCCTCACTGATAACACCCCTAAAATCGAAGCTAAAATCCCGGCCAGGATTATCCATAAAGGCAGGGACATATATTCCAATCTCATATCCTTGTAGATGACCGAGGCAGCCGCAATGGCTATGCAGGCCACAACTGAGCCCACATAGGATTCGAAAAGGTCCGCTCCCATCCCAGCAACATCCCCCACATTATCCCCTACATTATCCGCTATCACTGCGGGATTCCTGGGATCGTCCTCAGGGATTCCAGCCTCAACTTTACCAACCAGATCAGCACCCACATCAGCCGATTTAGTATAAATTCCACCTCCGACCCTGGCGAACAATGCAATCGAGGAAGCACCCATTGAGAAACCGGTTAGAACGTAAGGATTTATTTCCCTGAAGAAATAAAACAATATTCCCAATCCTAAAAGTCCCAAGCTGGCCACCGACATCCCCATCACCGCGCCACCGGAAAAAGCCACTGAAAGTGCCTTTACCTGTCCGCTTTCTTTTGCAGCCTGGGAGGTCCTCACATTAGCCTGGGTGGCAGCACTCATTCCCAGAAATCCAGCCAGCATGGAACAGAAAGCCCCCACCAAATAAGCCAAAGCAGTCCACCTTCCTATCTTCCAGAACAGAAGGGAAAATACAATTAGGATGAATATCAACAGAATTGTGTATTCCTTTTTCAGAAAAACCATCGCTCCGCGGTGGATCCTCTCGGATATCTCCACCATGACCTTATTCCCGGGTGGCTGCTTTTTTATCGAAAGAAAAAGACCCAGTGCGAAAAAAAGTCCCAGAAGACCAAAAAGTACACATAAGATACCCAAATCCATAGCTTTAACCTTTCCTTTTAAATCTTTTTTCTTTTTGATCCGAACAAACCATTAACCTAAAATAAAAAAATAAGGCAGTTTGGTAATTTAAACTGCCTTCTATCTTTTAGCAATGTTTTTTTTAGATTTTTAACAGTTTAAAACAAAATTCTCCTCTTACCCCAATGGTTATTTTTGCCTTATCACAAAAGAGCAACTGATCAGAAATCCCATCCTATTTTACGTAGAAGCTTTAAGTTCTTTTTACTTTAAAGTAAACTCCACTTTGTAAACCACCCATACCGCAATGGGCTGCCCGTTGGAAATAGCCGGCTTGTAGATATTCTTATAGGCGGCCTCCAGAGCCAATTCCTCAAATCCAGCATTGGTACCCGAGGCCTTGGCTATCATAGCATCTCTTACCCTGCCATTTTTATCCACCAGCGCCTTCACCCATACGGTTCCCTCTATCTGGGCTTTCCGGGCAAGCTCGGGATAGAGGGGCTGGATGAATTTTATCGGAGTGGGCTCCTCCTCTCTGGGAACGAATTCGTCCGGTGCCGGAAGATATTCCTCCTCCGGAATCTCGATGGCGATGGAGTCGCCGCCTTCTCCCGCTCCCAGCACATCGGTGACCTTAAGATCGGATATTTGACCAAGTTCAGCCTGAGTAGCAATGGTTACCTCCTCAGGTGCCTGTTCATCCGGAACAGCCTTGGGAATACCTACTTGGGGAGCAACGGCACCCACCTTGGGCTGGGCAACTGCGAGCTGAGGTGCCTGGGTCTGGCTGATCGAGGGGGGGGCTCCCAGATCGGCTACCGACCTAATTCTAACCACCCTGACAGCTTCAACTGGCCTAGTAGTCAGGAAAGTATAAAGCATAACCAATCCCATCACTGCAAGGAAGAAAATGCCTGAGAAGACGATTCCCATCCCCAGATTTTTCTGATAGCTTCTTTTAAGCTCAAAGGCTCCGTAGGGAACCTTAAAATCAAGGGTAGTTTCAGATTTCATCTTTAACTACCTCCTTCGGCTTTCTTATACTCGGACATCACCCTTTTATCGTATTCGGAGAAGGGGGTTAAGCTGAAGCGGTAACTGAATTTCGGGTTTTTTTCTTTAAAATGCCTTTCCACCATCTGAACCTCATCAATCACGTCCACCATCTTGGTATATCTCGCTTCTTTGTCTATTTTTATCAAAGTCACCAGCTTTGACTGGTTGGTATTCCATTCCAGAAGCAGAGCTCGCAAAGAGTCCCAGGGTAAGGGTTGCGGTGCCTCCATCCCTATGTTCCAGAATAGATTTTCCTCATCATCCACCCTTAAAGTCAAAAGCCTCGATTCCGCAATGGGAACGGTAGCCTCCTTATCCGGGGGGAGGCTTATCTCCATGGCCTGGGGTGAGCTGAAAACCGTGGTCACCATGTAGAATATCAAAAGCAAAAAGGCGATATCCACCATCGGAGTCATATCGATCCTTATGCCGATTCTCCTTTTTGCTCTTCTAAATCCCGAGGCACCTTTTTTAAATTCTCTTTTACCTGGTCCGCCTACATCAACTTCGGTTCCTGCCATTTTCTATCACTCCTTAATTTGATACGAAAAGGATCTTACTTTCCTCAACCTTCTTTCCCTTCATCCTCCACTTCTTCGATTTCGGTTTCCTCTTCTGTGACCAAACTGAACTTGTGGATTTCAATTCCCTGAAGCTGATCCATTAAAAGAGACATTGCCCCGTAGGTGATATTCTCATCCGCTTTGATTATCAGGGGTAAAGTCGCTGCTGCCCGATCAGATATTCTCATTTTGGTGATAACCTGTGCTACATTCTGAAGGGTTGCCTCCTGGTAAATCCTGTCGGGGATCGATACTTCCTTTACCTTACCTTCTTCCTCAACCTTTTTTTTCCTCGAGATCACGTAATCCACGAAAACGCTATCATCTTTGGTTACGGTTATGGTCATGAGGTTGGTCTCGGGCATTTCTATCTGTGAATGGGAAGTGGGTAAATCCACCGCTTTTTTCTCAGGGGGTTTAAAAGTGGTTGTGGCCATATAAAAAATGAGCAAAAGAAAGGCAATATCAACCATGGGGGTCATGTCGATTCTAATTCCGACCCTTCTTTTCATTCGTTTAAGCATGCCATCTCACCTTTCCTTTTAATCCTTTGAACCACTCTCTTTCTCCGCTGTCTTGCTCTTCAGAAGCTGGATCACCTCATAAGTCGCCTCATCCATGGTGTAGTTAAAAGAATCCACCTTGTTGACGAAGAAGTTGTAAGCCACGATTCCGATAATAGCATTCCATAAACCGCCTGCGGTGTTAACCAAAGCCTCCGATATCCCGACGGCCAGCTGCTGGGCATCGATGATCCCGCCGACCCGGTGACCGGTAGCGGCGAAAGCACGGATCATTCCTATGGTCGTTCCTAAAAGACCCACCATAGTAGCGATGGATGCGATAGTGGACAGGGCGATCAGATTTCTCTCCAGAAGGGGAACCTCCAAAGCATTGGCCTCCTCGATAGCTGCCTGGGTCTCCGAAAGCTTCTTCTCGGCGGGAATGGGCTGGGTTTTCACGCTTTTGTACCTGTCGATGCCAGCTCTTAATACGTTAGCCAGAGAGCCTCTCTGCTTATCACAGGCAGCGATTGCTCCATCATAATCATCTTTTTGAACCAGAGATATCACATTCTTGAAAAACGCCTGAACTGAGGATGTACCTCTGGCCTTGCGGAGAGTGAAAAGACGCTCCAGGATAAAGCACAAAAGCATAACCGTCAGAGCGATTAGAACCGACACCAGAGGTCCTCCCTCTCGCAGATATGCAGGTAGTTGAGTCCAGATTATAATACCCACGGTGAAGGAGACCACCAGAACCAGGATTATAAAAACCGATTGTTTCACTTACCTTCCTCCTTTTTTGAGAGTTTCAAACGGAATAGAAATCAAGTAAAAGTTATATGCCTCAAATTCTTTACATTCAAACCTCCTTTTAAATCCAATTATTCATAGATCAGATGCTTTAACTGCATTGACCAAAAGACAAGCTAAAGCTATCCATATGCCAAAACTTGTGGCTGTTACGAAATTAATCACGTTGAAACTTTCGGAAAGCTCCTTAATCCCCAAAGTGCTTCCCAGCGGAGTCGAAAAACCAATAATGGAGATCGCCATAGCCGCAATCCAGAATAAAACCGGAATATAATTGAAAAAAAGCATCCTTTTCAAAGATCTGAGATACTTTTCAAAAGGTTTTACCTTACGATACAAAAAAATCAAATTGCCAATACCTGATAACAGAGAAAGGATTATGTAAAAAAGCAAAAGAAAAGCTAAAAGAGCTGGCAGGAATCCACCTAAGCTGGCGAAATTCGTTAACATGGCAAAATCGAGAATATATCCCAGGGGAGTGTAACTTACAGCTTGACCTGCTTTTTCCAATGAAAACCAGGGAATGAAAAAGGTCAAAACCAAAAGCGCTGAGAAAAAGGTCAGAAGTATCCTCTCGAATTTGGAGATAATATCCATATAGACCATACTGTGCTCACGACCTTCTCTTGCAAGAGCCTTCTTTTTCTTCTTCACCTTCTCTAAATATGATTTCTCCTCCTCTTCGGATTTCCAGAATTTCCCAGCCTTCCCCGGGAACACGTCAAACCCGATGTATCTGTACCTTTCCTCTTCTGTTGAATGTTTTTCCTTTTTTTTATTTCCCATTTATCCACTCCATATTATAATTAAAACCTCTGCATGTCTATTCTATCCCGACCTTTTTTTGCTTCCTGGTTATTGGGATCTATTTTTAAAACCTTCATATACCAATCGTAAGCACTGTCTAAATTGTTGTTTAGTTCATAAGCCTGTGCCAAAAGCAACATGTAACCGATATCGTTGGGATAACACCCTATGGATTTCCTCAGATGAGGAATTGCCTGTTTATATCTCTGAAGCATCACCAGAGAATAGCTGTACTGCCCTACCGCTTCGCAATTATCGGGATATTCTTCCAATACCGCGGGGTAAAGCTCAACCGCTTTTTCATAATCTTTCTGCTGATAATAAACCACGGCCAATGTCTTCTTTATACTTACGTTCTCGGGCTGGAGTTCTAAGGCTTTAAGCAGCGGAGAAACCGATTCATTGTACTCGCCCAAGGCTATATATGAATACGCCAGATAGACAAGAGGGTTAAAAACATCCCCTCTGGTGAACTCAATGCATTTATCGAAGAAATGAATCGCATCTTTGTGTTTTTCTTGTTTATAGAGAGTATAACCTAAGGTGCAGAAGGCTTCCGTTGTAGTGGAATCAAGCTCCACTGCTTTATTTAACGCCAAGGAACCCCTCTCCAGATTTAGAGAATCCCCCATAGCCAGATGGGCTCTTCCCTTCTTCATCCAGAATTCTGCGTCATTTTGTTCCCAGGCATTGGGATTTTCCTTTTCCTTGAGCATTACATATTGATCATAGGCTTTCAAAGTTTGTTGGTAATCCTTATTTTCCTGATAAGCCATTCCCATAAAAAGATAAATCTGTTCTTTTTCAGAGCCCAATTCTTCAGCCTTCTTGAGATTCTGAATGGCATTTTCGAAATCGCCTATATAATAAAGTGCTTTACCCAAGCTTAAATATACATCTGGATTCGACTGGTCGATTTTGAGATATTCCTCATACATAACCTTGGCTTGAGGATAATGTTTGCGGTCGATCATGTATAGATTGCCAAGCCTAAGATAAGCATCCTTATACTGAGGATCGAGCTTTACTGCGGATTTAAATGATTCCACCGCGGAGTTGAAATCATGCGATTTAAAATATGCCTCACCCAGATTATAATATGCCCCAGCCAAAGTGGAATCGAGTTGTAATGCCTGACGGTACTCATCTATGGCTATGGGTAGAACATCTTTTTCAAAGCTGACGTCCCCTAAGTTCTTATGAAACTCAGCCACATCGGGATTTTCGAAGATCGCGGAGCGAAAGCTAACGTCCGCTTCTTCCAGATCCCCCTCAGCCATCTGGACCAAACCCATACCGTTATGGAACAAAGCCTTGTCATTTTTCAATTTGAGACCCTTTTCAAAAATCTTCTTAGCTTCACTATAATCTTTTTTCTCGATTAAAACCAATCCTAAATGGTAAAGAGCTTGAGTATGTTTTGATCTCCCATCCAGAATCTCCTCAAATTCCTTTTGGGCCAGATCGAGTTCACCTTTCTCAAAATAGGCCTTGCCCAAAAAGAGGTGAGCCTCCAGATCGTCGGGATTATCCTTGAGGTAATCCTTTAATGCCTGTATGGATTTTTCATAATCTTTATTTTCGAAAGCCTGGATACCAGATTCAAGATCTTTGCATCCGGAGGTGGAGGTAAAAAGGGTTAGAAAAAGTAAAAAGATAACTGCAATTTTCAAAAACTTTTCTGAATCTCTTTTTAACATAAATAATTCTCCATAAAATTTAAAAACCTAAAATAAACCATATCTTTTTCATGTCAAGAATTTTTTAAAGTTGTTTAACTTAGTCTCCTCACCTTTATATCGCATCCTGAATAGCACAAATCTTAAAATGCCATAAAACAAAACAGCCCAACCAAATATATTACGTATATTTTTTTCCATGTTGAACACATCAAAAAGAACAAGTAAACCCAAAAAACTGATAAGGAAACAAACCGAATAGTTGAATATTCTTTCAAATTTTGTAGAACTATGCCTTTCTTTCAAAAAAACCTTCTTGAGGTTAACAGCCTTACATTTTAATTTTAAGTTAACACAAAATTCATTTTTGTCAAGTCCAAACGCCACCTGAACACCTACATTCCAAATAGATACGAAACAAGAAATCTTTCAGTGAGTCGATTTCGATAATTAAAAATTAAACAATTGAATTTCTTAACCCTAAAAGTCATAAAGCCATAAGTTTCTTATTAACAAATTCTATGCCAAAGACATAAAATTCATTGGCTTTATAACATCCTGTATAGCTATAAGTTAGCTGGGCAGTTGAAAATCGTTTACCTCTATATTTAATTAACCGTGAAGATTTGCGAAAATTAAAACACCAGGAAAAATAACTCGCAATAAACTGCGAATTTCTTGTCATCTAATCAGTTAAAAACACAACGATTTTGCTTAAGGAATGCAAAGCTTCTGAAATCATGATCGAGAATAATTATATATTTTAGTATCGCTTAATACTAGCATAAAAACCTTATTATTATGAAAAATATCACTTGACATTTAAAAGATAGTTATTATATTCTTAAATAGCGAAGCTAAAGATATGAGATCTAAGCTGTTTAGCGTTCGGTGAGGAGACCGGGGAGGAAAACAAAACAGCACAGAATCTCAGAAGCGAGGGGGTTAAGGTCGCAACATCGAAAGGATAACTTTTACCTTTCGGTAAATCTTTGACAAGCGTGTTTTGCAGGCTGAGTGACTTTTTCGTGTCCACCAACTGTTGCAAGTTTAAGAGCTCAAGGCATATCAAGAAGTAGCGAGCCTTTAGTTGTATTTTAACAAGGAGGTAGCTATGACTTAATAACTTGTACAAGATTGGGGTCTTTTTAACCATGAAGAAACCAACTCGATTCTGAAACGCGCCTCGCTTTTGCTGAATTAATATCCACTTTTTTCTACGTTGGTTAAACGTCAGCTTCCAATCTCATGAGCAACTCTCTTTTTGAATGCAAAGTCAGTGTCCATCCAAGACCAAAGAAATTAGAAAGGAATGATTAATATGTAGAACTGAGGTCTAATTAAAAGGAACAGGATTTAAGAGTTTAACTACATTCTATAATTTACCAAAATGAAAGGAGGAACCAGTGTCAGAGGAAAACAAAACCAACAACCCGCAAGAACTTACCTTAACACAGCTGCGATCTATGATTAAGAATGCTGGATACGATTGGGTTGCAGGTGAAACTCCTATCTCACGACTAAGTGATGAAGAACAGAAGATTCGCTTAGGATTGGAAGTACCTGAGGATGAGATGGAACGTATAAAATCGGTACTGGCAAAAGAGATAAAAGCTTTTGCCTTCGCTCCAAAACGCGACTGGCGAGATAAAGATGGAAAGAATTGGGTGACTACAGTACAGGACCAAGGTGGTTGCGGTTCATGTGTAGCATTCGGAACGGTAGCGACCATTGAATCTCAAGCCAGAATTCAATATAACAAACCCGCTTGGGATATAGATCTTTCAGAGGCTGACCTTTTTTTCTGTGGTGCAGGTCGCAAATGCAAAAAGGGTTGGTGGCCTTCATATGCACTTGACTATGCCAAAAGTAAAGGTATCTCAGATGAGAAGTGTTTCCCATACCAAGATGAAGATATCGACTGTACACTCTGCAGCGACAGAGCCGATCGCCTTCTCAAAATCGGGAAATGGCATGAGATTATCAATATTGACCAGCGGAAACAGTGGTTGGACACAAAGGGACCCATGGTTGCATGTATGGCAGTTTATAGTGATTTCTTCAAATACAAAGATGGCGTTTATCGCCATACTACCGGAGATCTTGCAGGTTACCATGCGATCTGTTGTATTGGATACAGCGAAGAGGAAAAATGCTGGATATGTAAGAACAGCTGGGGCACCGGTTGGGGAAACCAGGGTTTCTTTAAGATCGGCTATGGAGAAGCAGAGATGGACACCAAGTTTGCCATGTACGGTGTAGAGGAGATCACCGGCACTCTTACGCCCAACGGTGAAGAGGAAGATTACGATTGGGCAGAGCATGTGGTCATCGATCATAACTTTGAAGCCAATCAGCGTGTGCTCTGGGCATATGTTAAAGGTAAGTGGCGTTATCAGTTTGTCTCCGATGTTCAGCTGGCTGGCATAGGAAATGCACTCTTCGAAGCTAACTCAGTGCAAGTCTGGTTCAAAGGTAATAAAATATCTTGTATCCGTGGATGGAAAAAATTCTCTTAACTCCATACAAGAGATTAAAGGGAATCGTCGATAGGTCTGTTCAACATTTAAAAACAAAAGGAGTGAAAAATGGATAAAGACATTCCAAAAAAAATAATCGATGAGTTGGATTCTGCTTCACAGCAATTGGAAGCAGAACGTGAAGGTAAAGTCCCCGAGCCATCAGAAAAGATTATGAAAATAATTTATTCAGATAAGGGACCGGAGAGTCCCTTCGAAGAAGCTCCTCCAGGAAAAGAGGGAGTGAAAGCATATTCCGGAGACTACTGGGGAGCTTTCAGCCTGGAGAAATTCGCAAATGCGGGCAGCCTTCGATACACTCATGAGGATGCTGGGGGCTGGCTTAAGTATTTGCAGAAATTCAAACCCCGAAATTTCTGGTACGGAGACGCAGGAGTCAAAATCTGGGCATATTATGAGCAGTACGACAACTGGCAGGACACCTACGGAATGGATGCGGTTTTGGCTGTTTACCATTCAGGTCATGGAGGCATGGCCGGGGATGGCAAATTTTATGTTCCCTTAGGAGCTAATTGGGGTGGTCTGGGCACAACTGCCTGCTCTGATAAGATGAGATTGGGTAACGAACAGGTTAGATACATCACCTGGTCCACCTGTCTTTCTCTTCGTGTTTTAGGAGGTCACAATCCTATCCGAACCTGGAGCAAAGCCAACCTGGGCTTCCGAATGCTTTTCGGATATGAAACTGTAAGCTATGACGACCCTGATTATGGCAGCGCTTTTTGGAAGCATTGGAATAAGGGAAAATCCTTCAGTAAAGCTTTTATGGATGCCAGCTGGTATGATGTCTCCCATCATCAAGCTCCCTCGGTGGTAGCCTGCGGTGCCACCAAAGACGAGGCAAAAAACAGAGTCTTCAACGAGCGGAAATACTACTGGGGAAGTGTGAGCAGGAAATGGTGGTGGTGGCGCTGGTACTATGCTGCAAAAGAAGCCGCTGCTATCCGAGCCCTCAATCAGAACCTGCCCCAAGACCTGCTTATCGCTGAGTTACAGCCTCGGGCTGTAGACGGTAAATATGTGAGCAGCATTCTTGCCCGACACGATCTCGGTATCCGGCTGCCCAGAGAAGTCCATGCTGGTCCAGAGGGTATTCTATCAATAAAAGATGGTGATATGCAGATAGCCCTGGAGGGAGATGGCTCCTATGAGATCCAATTCGCCCGACCCAACCTGGAAAACACAAACCAGATATCTACACCAAAAGCGCTGAATCTCGCCGACGATTTCCTGCGTGAACACGGGTTTGATCAGGAAGGATTAGCCCTTGATCATATCATGTTATCCCACGAAGGTGGAGGTACAGAGGATGAAACCCAGATCGAGGGACCTTTCGTCACCGAAACCGTTGTTAATTTCACCCAGCTGATAAATGGTGTTCCGGTTATATCCCCGGGCAAGGGATATGTTTCTGTAACCATAGACAACGATGGAACTGTAACCAGCATAAAGAACTCCACAAGAGGCATCGATAATCTAACAGACCGTTTCAAAGGCACCCCTGGTGCACCGGATGAGGAAAGTTCCGTTAAGGAGTTTGAGGATCCCGATAGACCCAAGCAACTGCTTGCCCAGGCCTGGCAGGAACAGATGAGGGATTGGATCGTAAAAGGCAGGATTCCAGAACAGTTCAGGGTTGTGCCGGGCACCTATGAGATCGGATATGCCATCAAAGGAGATGAAGCTGTCCTGGTAGCCCGGAATGATATCGAGGTTGACTGCGGCGGCGGATATCTCAAGCGCTATTCTGTGGAAGTTCCTCTGCTCGAATAAAAAAGGAAGTTCAAACTTCCAAGGATTACAATTCGTCTTTTTTGAAGAGAAAAACTTGGCTTAAAGTGACGGAAAGGGTTCAATCATCAGAGCCCTTTCCGTCCCAACAAAAAACTCTGTTAAGGAGAAACAATAATGAGTTTTTATAATGACCCTGAAATTCCCATTAAAGTAATCCTTGGTCAAACCTTCACCATTTCACTTGAATCAATCCCATCAACTGGCTATACCTGGGAAGCGAATTATGATTCGACCGTAATTGAGCTTCTCAAACCTCAGAGATTCGTGCCTAATACATCAGCTGTCGGTGGAAGCGGCCTCGAACTATTTGATTTTCAAACCAAACAACACGGAAAGACCCAGATTAAAATGAAAATGCAGAGGGAGTGGGAGGAAACTCCTAAAGAAGTTAAGATTTTTGAGGTTCATATTGAATAATAAAATTGACTAATCCTAAAAAGAACAACAAGGACAAAAGCAGCTTGATTCTCAAAAAGATATTTTAAGGATTTGCATTTATATAACTTAAATCCCTCTATTCCTCTTTTTTCCATCAATGAGTCCCCATATTACTTTGATGAAATTAATAAGATAACCACAATTGTCATTCCAAATGATCACTTGATTTTTTAATAATTTCTTATAGATTATTAGATAAGATATAATGAGTGTAAAATCCTTAAAAGAGTTGGTAACAAAAGACTTCTGGCAAAAAAGCTCCGAACGTTTGAAAAATGAAGAGATTGTTGAAGTTCTTCAAGAGCTTTTCGATTATATTGTGGGTACTTTGAGAACAAGAATTGATGATATAAAAACTGACGATGGAAAAGCCATATATTTTTTCTCAAAAGGAAGGGAGTTTTTGACCATTAATGTTACCCGTAAAGACCTGAGGATTTACATCCATCCTCCAGCCAAAGCAATATTCGATCCTGAATCCAAGTTCAAAGTTGAAAAGTTCAGATTCTGGGAAGGTTCATATCATAAAAAATCCAATAGATTCAAAGCCATGAGCATCTGGGTATCGGAGAAAAGATATTTATCCGAAGTAAAGAAAATCATCAATTATATTCCCAAAACCATAAAGGAGGAAAAATCATGAACTCGTCTGACAAAGATAAGGTATTGGAGATAATGAAGAAAAACTCCATGCACGCATATCTTGCTACCTGTGATGGAGATCAGCCAATCATTCGTTCGATATCCACTATTGTCGAAGAGGATATGTCAGTATGGATATTAACCTCTTGTTCTTCCAGAAAGGTGGGTCAGATAAAACAAAATCCCAAAATCTGCCTGGCTTTCATAGAGCAACCTAATGGTGAGAAAGTAGCTCATCTATTTGGCCAAGCTGAAATTGTTGGGGATATGGAGCAGAAAAAAAGAATATGGAACCTGGTAAAGGATTATGACCCCACCCAATACTTTCCCGATGGCCCGGAATCAAAAGACTACTGTGTTTTGAAAATCAATATTAATAATATTGAATGGAGAGATGGCTGGACGGACAAAATGAGTGTGTATAAACCCTCGAAATAATGAAGTGTAAAAATATTTTGACTCTATTATGAAACATCAAGGGATAATCGATGCGGTGGATAATTCAATCAAAATATTACATGATGAATTTAAATCCCAACCAAGTTTATTCTTCACTGAGGATGATCTTGTTTGCTATCTCTATCAAACCTTACAGCAAAAACTGCCAATTGTCAGAACACCCGATAAAGATGATCACCAACATTTTCTAATTCACAAAGAATACCCGACTCCTTTTAGATGTGATATGGCTGGCACCAAATTCGAGATCAAAAATGACGAGGAACGTACCGAAAAAGGTGGAAAATATAAACGCGGATACTACGATCTGATTGTTCTAAATCCTGATTTCATCCGTCAATATACTTATGATGAAATTAAAGCACAAGACTATGAATCGTATAAAGAAAAAGTTCTTTCAAAAATTGAGCTCGATACCCCGGTCATTCTTTACGGTTTGGAGTTCATGTTCAGTCGAGATCCGCTAAAATTCTCAAGAGGAACGAAAGAAGATAAAGGAATTAATCAGTTTGTAGCGAAAGTAAATCAAGATGCTAATAAATTGAAAGAATCAAAGAATTATAAAGGATTTATGAAAAATATAAAGATGATCGTCTTTGTGAAGGACAGCAAAAAAGAAATTTGTGATTCAATAAATAAAAAATTATCTAAGAGACAAGAGATATTACCTTGTTTTGCATAGAATAAAATAAACACGAAAATTGAAAATTATGCATGATAAAAAATAAGGAGAAAACCTTGAAAGCCACTATGGTAATCCCATCCTATTGGGGAAGGAAAAGCGATGTTGGTTGGAGAGAAGGGGATGCTGTATACGACCACCCCACTCCTCTGGACAAGGAAGGAACATTGCTAAGAGCGATACAGAGTATATCAATATTGAAAGATAAGGATTTTCAGCTGGTAATAATAGCCGTTGCCACAGCAGAAGACATTCAAGAAGAAGTTGAGAAAATAATTTCTGACATAATCAAATCCGCTACCTCCAATATGGGAATTGATATATTGCTTTTCAGTCACTCCCATCTGGGAAAAATTCACCATCTTTTAAAAAGCAAAGGCAAAGAAGAATATATCGATCTTTTGAAACTACGAGGCTACTCCAATATCAGAAATCTCTGCATGTTCATACCCCACATCTTAGGCTCAGATATCGCAGTGTTGATAGACGATGACGAGATATTCGAGGATCCGGAGTTTATGACCAAAGCCAGGGAATTTGTAGGAGACAAAATCGATGGCAAAACCGTCTATGCAAAAGCTGGATTCTATCTTCAGGTAGATGGCGATTACCGCGTTAAAAAAGAGTTTCAGCCCTGGATGGAACACTGGGATCAATATAAAAGGATGAATGAAGCTTTCGATAAGATAATCGGGACCCAGCCAAGGATGAAAGAAACGCCATTCGTTTTTGGCGGCAATATGATAATCCACAGAAATCTTTTTATCACGATACCATTTGATCCCCATGCCAGAAGAGGGGAGGATATAGACTTTCTTATAAATGTTAGGATGTTCGGATTTTCCTTCTTTTTAGACAATAAATTATCAATAAAGCACCTTCCCCCTCCCAAAACCCATCCAACCTGGATGAGGTTAAGGGAAGATATTTACCGTTTCATCTACCAGCGGGCAAAAATCATAAATCAAAAAGATATAGAAGTAATGACCAGGATCAAAACTGAGGATTTTGACCCCTATCCCGGCTATTTTTTCAGAGACGACCTTGAGGAGAAAATCGAGAAGGCATGTAATATTCTGTCCGAGGAATATATAAAACAGGGAGACCAAGAGGGAAGCAGAGAAGCAAAGAAAAATATCCACCTTGCCAGAACCGATGCCGTTCCCAAATTCGATCCTTTTTTTAAGTTATGCGATCTGCAAAAACGCTGGCAGGATATGATGGAATATACAGGAAAAGAGGAAATCAGGCAGGGGATACTTGAAAATCTATAAAGACTTCCCTCTATGGTATTTTAAAATAATTCACACTGTCATTGCTAAGCAATTTCCTTCCGAGATTCTTTCCCCTTCTAAGGCGGGATCAGAATAACATTATCGCAAGCTATTTAGAAAATATTATAAAGCTCCCCTCGGATGTCATCATCCGCGGAAACTCAGGGGGAGAATGATACTATTTTATTTTTTTCATTAAAGTGTAAATTGATATCATAGAAAATCTCTAATGTAGTATGTAGTGCTGTCGGGAGTTACCTCCCGACAGAAATTTTCGTTAGGAGGAAACTCCTGACGTTACTTTTTAGAAGCTATCACTTGCGAAGTTTCAATTTACACCACCCTTATATGATTAGAGAAAATCCAGCCTTTCCCGTTGCGGAAAACCTCCACCCGAAAGTTCCCCTTAGAATCAATTTTATAACTCAGGTTAGATCCATTATTCTCAGCAATAACTTTCCCATCCGAAACCAATTTTATCTGTGCCGCATCAGGAGTGTTGACTCCCAAGATGATACCATCTTCAAAATTAATATCATCCCCCACTTTAAAATACCTGCCCTTTAACTCAGCGTAAAATTTAAATCCTTTAGCATCTCCCCAGCGGTAATTGGAGGTAAAAACGTTGCAGTTTTTAAGCGCGGAAAAAAGTTGCAATTTAGCCTTCGAAAAATCAGATGATAAAGGCTTATCCAACAAAATATGAGTTCTAAGAGATTTAAACTGAACCTTATATGGAAATATGGTTATTCTTAAAGGTCCTATTTCAATAGGATGAGCATGAGCATCCACCCCTCCAACACCCACCACCTTTCTTTTTTTATTTAGCTGGTCCCATCTGGAAAGGATTCTTGGAGTGGGAGATACCAGAGACCTTCTCGGTGACAATACCATCTTAAGCTCGTTTTTTTTATTCAACTTTTCCATCCACTCCGACATCTGGTTCCAGAGCTCGATCCCGTCGAAATCCTCAGTCTCCCAGCAGGTCCAGGGATAAGAAGGGAACTGAGTGAACCTATCCCTTATCTCATCCGGATGAGCTATAATACCAAAACCACCCTTTTTTTTGACCTCCTTAACATACTCGTAAGCGGATAGCTCCCCCGGAACCAGGTCATTTAAATTGTACGCCAGGTAGTGGTTTTTGTTATTACCATCGTTGATCTCATAACCTATCACCACTAAGGTTTTCTTTTTTGAGGTACCTTTGGGATACCATCCCTCCAGGTTTCGGTGATAAGATTTCAAAATCATATGGTCGGTAAAGAACAAAAAATCAAGCCCCAATCCCCCTCCGATTTCGGTTATCTCCGGAATGGATTTGCTGCCGTCAGAATCACTGGAGTGAATGTGCATCACCCCAACGCATTCATACCATCCTTTCTTCTCAGGATTTGAAAAACTCTTCGAATTATTCATTTTATTCACACTATTCAGCTCATCCAGTGATTCATTTTCTCTTAAATTTGTCGGGTACTTTTACGAATATCAACAGCCCCACTATCATCAAAATCAACAAAATGCCAATCCCGAACCTGTATTGAATTGTACCCAAAGTCACCTCTGAGATGTATACTCCAAAAGATTCAAGTAATGATACTACCTTTTGAACAAAAAGGTTATCCTTTTTAAAAAACAAAACAGCTCCACCCCAGAGTATCGGACCAACGATCGCCGCTGCCCTTCCAGACAAGGAGTAAAGCCCGAAAAACTCTCCCAACATCTCCCTCGGGGCCAGGCTGGTCAAAAGGGGTCTGGAGGAGGTCCAGGTCGAGCCTAAAAAAATCCCGATGAGAGAACCGATAATCCAGAACAGGGCCAAATTATGGGTGAACATTATTATGCTTAAAGAAAAAATCCAACCAATTACAACGAAAAACAAAGTCTTTTTAGGACCGATGAGATCTGTTATGAACCCGCACAGAAAAGAACCCAAAACCGCAAAGGTGGTGGACAGGATGAAAAACCAGACCTTGACCTCATCCCCAATTCCCATAACCACCTGAGCGTATACTGCCATAAAAACGATGGTGGTTGCTATGGCATCCTCGAAAAAATAATCGGAGATCAGAAATCTCAAGACCCCCGGATATTTTTTGGTATGAATTATCCCATCCCAAACCCGGTTAAAAGCTTTTTTGATATTCAACTTGAATCTCCTGTCTTTATCTTTAGCTTTTTCCTTAATCCAGATGAAAGCGGGCAAGCTAAAAAGCAGAAAGAAAAAAGCAGTAGGAATAAATGCCTTCTCCCTTCCTCCACCTAAAAAATATGGGAGTTTTAAGCCAAATAGATTCCCGTCAACAAAAGGCTTTATCATCAAAAGTCCTAATATAGCTCCGAAATATCCCAACCCGACTCCCAATCCCGAGATCCTGCCTATATTTTTCGGTGTGCTCACCTCAGGAAGCAGAGCATTGTAAAAGACCAGTCCTCCTTCAAAGCTGAAATTAGCTATGATAAAAAGAGCTAAAGCTAAATAGACTCTTAAATCCACTAAAGCAACATTCTGACTGACTATTCCTATCAACACCGTTCCAAAAATGCATCCCAGGGTTAAAGTAAGAAGAAAAGGCTTTCTTTTACCGTAGCCATCAGATACAGCACCTAAAACCGGCATGGTTACTGCCACTAAAAGCATCGATGCAGCATAGGCGAAACTGTACCAGATGTCCTCTTTTCCGTTATCAACGATAATCCACTGGGCAAAATACATGGTTATAATGTTCATCGAAAAGATGGTATTGGCAAAATCGTATATTACCCAGCCATAAAGTTGTTTTTTATCTTTGAAACTCATCTTGTGGCTATAAAGATACCAAATCCTGCCCCCAAGATATCAAAAACAATGTCTTTTATGCAAAAGTTTTTTTCAGGTTTTGTCTGGTCGTAGATCTCTTTTCCAATACCTAAACTTAAAGTAAAGTTAAACGAGAATTTCAGGGAGGTGTCTTTGTCCTTATTGAAAGCATCCTTACAAATCTTATACGAGAATCCAGCAATAACACCCGAAAGCAGAAAATGCTGAAGCTTGTCCTTCCCCCACCACCGGCTGGATTTTTTCAGATTATTTTCAATACAGATAGAATCGGAATCTGAGGTATTATTAGCGTTGGTTTTGTTCGCAAGAACTGAAATAAAAATAAAAAAGAGGATAAAAATTAATAGTGGCTTTTTAATTTGATTTGAATTCACTTTGATTTTTTGGAGTGTCAAGCTTCAGCTTGACTTGTAAACCCGTAAGGGTTTACTCTAAGGATATACAAGACGGGTCAAGCCTACGCCTGACCAAGTTAGCCTAAAGGCTAACACTCCAAAAACACCTGGAGTGTCACGCTTCAGCGTGACTAAACACTTTTTTAAAATTCTAAACAAATATCCTCACCTTACTTCAATAAACCATAACACGTATATCCACCTTGCCTCAAGGTGGGTAGATCTTATCAAATAACTTTTCTCAACCTTCGATCACCCATAAACCAAACTTTATCTCCGCATCTTCTTTAACTTCTCAACAAAATCCTCCCTGACCGGATAAAAGATATCCAGCATCACAAAAGGCTCATCCCCTATGCAAGTATCAGAATGCGGAACATTCGCTGGAATGCAGTAAAAATCTCCCTTTTGGACAATTCTCTCCTCATCCCCGATCTTCAGCTTTGCCTTTCCAGAATATACCATCCCGATTTGTTCGTGAGGATGAGAATGAGTCGGTACCGTATGATCTGGTAAGGTCGAATTAAGAACCATCATCATCTTCTCGCCACAAAGCCCGGTAAGGATTTTAGTTTTCAATCCCTCCATCTGGGAAAACCCTGGAGCATTTTCTGGATTGATAAAATATGAAATTTGATTTTGAGTCATTTTTTTACTCTAATATTTAATTTAATAAACCTAAAGGTTTATAATCCAGTAATCTCTGGAGTGTCACGCTTCAGCGTGACTTGTAAGCCCGAAAGGGTTTACTCTATTTTTAAGCATGGTTAGAAACGTGCCTACAAATAGTCATAACCCCAGATCCTCATCAACGGATTGCATCCCCTCTAAAGATAACCTAACAAATTCCTCAAGCGCTAACCCAAGATTTTCGCACTCCATTATATCCTCCCTTTTAGCCCCGGCTGCGAATCTTTTCTCCTTGAAACGGTTCAAAACGAACTGAACATCCACGTTCTTTAATTTTTTAGAAGGGTGCATCAGAGCAGCAGCAACGATCAAACCTGAAAGAGGATCGCAGGCAAAAAGAGTCCAGTCCATCTTTGATTTCTGTCCACCTTTTTTAGGATGAACTTTTATAGCATATAATATCTTTTCATCCAGATCATAGACTTTAAGCCAATCAACTGTTATCTGACCATGTTTTTCAAAATCTTCAACTGTAACGTCGTAGTCCAGATCGTGAAGAAGTCCGGTCAATCCCCAGAAATCCTCGTCCTCTCCAAAATGCTTAGCAATCCTTCTCATTATAGCCTCAACTGCCAGCATATGCTTGATCAGATTTTTGTTTTTAACCTTGGATTTAACCAGCTCCAAAGCCTCTTCCCTGTTCATTTTCTCCTCCTTTTAATATTAATCCCAGAACTCCCAGTAAAATCCCAATAAGATTTCCCTCTGGGGCATATAGTATTCACCTTTTGATTTGTATTCCTGATCAGTGATATTATTGACCGCAGCATAAAGGTGAAAATCTAAAAGTCTCACCGTGATTTTTGAATTGAGTACAAAAACCTCAGAAACTTTATCTTTTTCTTCATATTCCAGATATCTTTTTGATAGATACTCACCCTCAAGTCTCAGCTTTATTTCAATCTCTTTTTTCAAGAATTCTTTTTTGTACTGGATATAAGAAAATGCGCTGTTTTGAGGAATGAAAGGCATCGAGTATTCATCCCTATTTTGTTTGTATTTGACATCTTTGTAAGAGTAGGAGGTAAAAGCTGAGAAATTGGGATGGGGATCAAAGGAAAAACTCAAATAAGAGCCATAAGTTTCATTATCGAAATTCTCAGATAATCCATCTCTATACAATATATCATCTTCAATCTCGGTTTTCACTAAACCCAATCTGATTTTGTAAATGTCTTTAACCCATTTGACACCCAAATTGAACTCTGAAAAGCTCTGTTCTTCTAAATTTCCTCTCTGGACGATCTCCTCATCTGAGGGTGGATATAAATCAAAAAGAGAAGGGAAATTATAAAACCTTCCGCCGGTGCCATATAAGGTAAAATCTACAGTCGGAGAATAAGAGATTCCTCCTAAAGCGGAAAACCTTTTTTTGAAATCCTCGAGCTTATGCAATTTTAAAAAAAGCAAAAATGAAATTTTGGGATGGAGTTGAAAAATGTCAGCCCCTGAAATATATCCCTTCCAGATCGAATGATAATCGAACCATTCCAATTTTTCTTTTCCTAAATAACTGGTAAACAAAAAATGATGTCGGCCAAAATCGCCTTCCTCCCTTACCCTGAGATATAAAGTTCTCTCTTTTTTCTTCTCTTTCTCTGATGTTTTTACGTTTTTCAGTTCCTGGTCTTCAGGAGAGTAGAAAAGATCAATCGCTAAAAGATGATTTCTATTTGGCTTATAGGAGGTTTTCAGATTCAACCTCCAGTCAGATTGATCCTTGCGTGCTCTAAGATTTTCATCGTAACTTGGAATCCCCATCTCGTTGCTATAATGCAAGGCATCCAAATCAAGCTTTAAGTTACTCCTCAAATCAAAGGAGGTTTTACAGGTAAAATATCTGGAATCGATATCCGAGTTTTGCTCTTTTCCCCCATATTTTTTGAACTCTCCGGTTAGATAGATTTTCCCGGATGAAAAAAAACCTCTTCCCAGTTCAATCCTGGTATGCCGATAATGATCAGGACCTCTCTGAAACCATGCCTTTGAATAAGGTTTTTGGGAATTGAAATTCTTACCCTTTATCTTAACGCATCCCAGCCCGGCTCGGTTAGAAAAAATATTTGCCACCCCACCTTCTATTATTTTCAAAGTATCGATGTTGTTGGTCGGAAAAGAATTCAGATCAAAGAGACTGGAATTAGTAAGGTAGAGAGCTTCCCCTTCAAGAGGTATGTCATCCTCCAGAAACAAAAGATTTTCAGAACCCCAGATATTCGCTATCTCAGGCTGCCCGTAAATCCCGTAGGATATTATATCAATAAGTCTGAATCTTATTAAAGCATCCCTAAGGCTTTTGGAAATGCCTTCGTCAATCTCTTGATAAGTAATCACTTCATCTAAGCTGAAAAGCTCCAGAACTTTCCCTTCAAAGCTGGTATCAGCAACTTCACAAGAATCTTCTGAGCTAGCCCAAATAAAAGAGTTGCTAAGGATAAGAAGAAAAACTAAAGAAACAAAAATTTCCTTAAGAGGACTCATAGCTTTGCAAAGAAACTCGAAGTTTTTCCCATCTCAAAAAGCTTGAAAAAAACAGGGGTTAACACGATGAAAATGATAGTATTGGAGCCGATATGAATCAGAGAAAATGGAACAGCCGGGATCATCACTTCCCAGAGCTTGCCCACAAGATATGCCACCGAAAGGTTGGTTAAAAGATCATATATCAAAGTCAAGACCAATCCGAACAAAGCCATACCTAAAAAAGGCGAGATTCTTTTTAAATAAAGAAACTCGGTTCTGAAAGCCAGCCCACCGCATACCCCTATTATCACCATACCTAAGATTTGTGCTAAAAGAACTGGAAAAGGAGGGAAACCATAAGGGTTAAAAAAAGAGTAGAGGAAAATCGACAAAGCTCCCACCACCCCTCCCTCGAACCATCCTAAAGAATATCCGGATAAAAAGACCACCAGGGTGAAAAGCTCGACATTGGGAACCTGAATTAAAGGGAGGGACAAGGCAATGGCCAGACCGACGAATATCCCGATCTTGGCAGCTTTCCCCCCGGAGATTCTCACCTTATCACCACCAACTTCTTCACCACGCTTGTGTTATTGGTCTTGACATGGTAAAGATATATCCCCGATGATACGTATTCTCCACTTTCGTTCCTGCCATCCCAGGGAATGGCTGAAGTTCTTTCAACATAATTTCCCGTGGGATATAAGGACTTTGAATGAATCGTCTTTACCCGCTCGCCTGATGAGGTGAATATGTCAATCCTGACTCTGGTGGGATTTGATAATGAAAATCTAAAAAAGGTGTAAGAATCTGAATCATCAATTACAAAGGGATTGGGGAAATTTTGATAGACCACATCTTTTGAGGGAAATGGCTTCTCTCCGTGCAGAGAACTATCATAATCGACTAAATACCGGTAAGAAAAATACCCACCGGGCTCTCTGGTTACCACCGCGGGGATCATCACGATCTCAGAATAAGAAGTCCAATCGTAGATCTCTGCCAATCCATAATTAGTCAAAGAATCCACGTCAAATTCCACGATTGATGGTTCAGGGTTGAAGGGATTATAACCGGCTGCTGAGATCTTCCACTCCCCTGATTCACCAGTAAATTCAAGTCTCAACCCACCCTCATTATTTTGAGGTTTAAAAACCACATAGTTTGCTCCTAAATACTGTGGAGGATGAATGTAAGAATTTGAATTGGTGTCTACCGGATAGGAGGAAAAAGAATCCTGAACCTTCATCTCCAGAGGGTTGCCAAGGGTGTCCTTAAAGGTCTCCCCCTCGGAATAGAACTTATCCGGTACAGCTCTATCTCCAATAAAATAATTCCAAACCGTAAATTCCCTGAAAGCATTCTCAAAAGAGCTTTTGTATAAAGTATCTTTTAAAATTTCATCGGTAGCTTCCATAGCATTGGGTCCTTTTGTTTCCCCGCATTTTTCCCAGATTTTTTTAATAATATCTTTATCGTTGAATTTTTCGGAGAGAAAAAAAGCCCAGACACAGCTGGCATAGGGGTGCAAACGCTCAATCGGTTCATCCAATTCGTCGGAGAAAGTCTTCAGCGAAAGCCAAGGGTAATTATAAAACCAGGGTAAATAATTCAGGTAATCATTGACTTCATCAAAAACTTGATCCTCCATCCAGACTGCTGAGATCTCCATCCAGTACTGCCCATCCGGGATACCTTCATCAGCATCATAAGAGAAATGGATTGTGTGGAAGAACTCGTGTGCAATAGTAGCCTTCAATGGCTCATATATGTTATCATATAAATACAGGAAGTATGAGTAATCATTCCGCAATGCGATAAAGCTGGTTTTAGACCTATCTGAACCAGGATAGAGTAATTCAGGCTCAGTATATCCATAGTATCCTTTCCCCATATTCTTTAAATAGACATCATATTTTCCATCCCCACCATTATCCGGAGGATAAAAACTGTCGGATGGGGGCGGTTTGTACCCCAAAGTGTCGACTTCAAAGGACCAGGTGTAATCCAAAAACTCAGCGCAGCTGTCAACGTAGTCGGGCACTCCGTTTCCGTCATTATCAACATCTTTTTGGTAAACCGCATCAATACCTTCTGTGGTGTAGTGAATTCTGAAATGACCTGAAGGGGTATCCAGGGTATCATGTGGATCCCAGATCGCACCCGGCCTGGAAACATAAGTCTCAAGAATTTTCTTTGCTTGAAGCGAAAGTTTGTCTTCCGCAGCCTTCACCTCCAAAAAAATTGGGGTGGCGCATACTGGCAAATCGAAAGTCAGCTCTTTCTCTGTGTCGAATACATCCTTAACCTTTTCCACCAGCTTCTGTTCATAGGATGAAAGCTCCTCTGCCAAGTTCACTCGGGGAACCAACAGAAGAATAATAAGAATGATAAAGATAAAAAACCTTTTCATAAAAACCTCAAAGTAAAAACACTATCCGAATTTTTCTTTCTTGACCCTTCTCAACATCTCCAAACACTTATACGGAACTTTGACCCTTCCAATCAATACCTCTCCTCTTCTACCATGACAATCTGATCCGCCGGTATATATCAGACCAAATTTCCGGGATAAGTTTGTGTAGTATTTAACCGTGGAAGCGTCGTACTGGGAATGGTAAGCCTCCAGTCCATCCAAACCTAAAGCCACAAGGTCAGGTACATGATTGTCCCTTTTGGTAGTTCCGGGATGGGCTAAAACAGCCACCCCCTTAACACTGTGAATCAGATCGATCCCCTCCCTGGGATTAAGGTATTTTTTGGGAACGTAAGCTGGAGCGTGATAACCCAAATACCTGGCAAAAGCCTCATCGTAAGTTCGGACGATCTCCTCTTTCAACAAAGCATCGGCAAGGTGAGGTCGACCCACCGATCCACCCCGGGCCATCCTTTTAACCATATCCATAGTTAGATTTATTCCCAGCTCATTCAATTTCCTCACCATCCTCTCCCCTCTTTCCAGTCGTTCATTTCTGAAAAACTCGATTTTCCTTTTAAAACTCTTTTCCTGGTGCTCAAGTAAATACCCCAGAAGATGAAAATCCCCACCCTTGTACGAGATGCTCAACTCCACTGCAGGAATAAGCTCAATTCCCAAATCATTTGCCTTTTTCTCACCCTGATAAAATCCCTCCATGGTATCGTGGTCTGCAAAAGCTACAGCCGAAAGGCCAGCTTTATGGGCGAGATCCAGCGCTTCCTCCGGGGTAATCAAGCTGTCCGAAGCAGTGGTATGGATATGTAAATCAATTAATTTTTCAGGCACTACAGTTTCTCTTCCACAGTTTTTTTAATACCCTCAGCAAAACTCACAGATTCAGCCGTTATCCTATCAAATCTTTCTTTAGTCTGATTTACGAAATCTTGATCTGAAATCGAGCTCAGATTAATCTTAACATTGTACCCCGCTCCCTCGATGGCGGCTTTCGCCAGAAGCGCTGCCACACCGGCATCGGAAACAGTGTTAACATTTCCTTTTTCAGCAACTATCTTAGCCAGTTTCAAAACCTCAAAGGCTTTCTCCATCACCTCCAGGGGAACCGATGCAGCTTGTTTGGTTGCATCCTGAATAGCCCTCTCTCTTCTTTTCATCTCTATGTCGGTATTTTTGGTGAGCTTGCGGGAATCGACAACCTTCTGGTAGCTTTCCGCATCTCTTATCACCAATTCTTTCAATTCTTTTCTCAGCCCCTCCGATTTACCCAGAACCTCCTTCATCTCCTCCTCAACTTCCTGGTACTTCTTTTTTCCAATGGTCAAACCACTCACCATGGAACTCAGAGCAGAGCTCAAAGCACCAGCAGTTGCTGATACGCTGCCACCGCCGGGAACAGCTTTTGGGGCTGCCACCTCATCCAGAAAATCAGCCAAACCATGTTTTTGAGCCGAGGCAATATGCATCAGTTTGTTCTCCAGAATCTGGTCATTTTTGAAATTCTCCAGTTGAAGATAAAAATCAGCAACATCGATCATGGCATTCATAGGGGTAAGTCCAACGATCTCGCTTGACACAATCGGAACACCATACCTGTTTGCTTCCGATTTAATCATCTCAAAAACCCTGAATACCGGGGTCTTTGAATAATTTACCAGGTTCATCGAGACCTGGACAATTCCTCTCTCTTGGATGTCAAACCCTAAGGCTTTGACGTATCTTAATCCTCCTCCGCCAAATCTTATCGCCTTGGCCACCCTTTTAGCTACCCGGACATCCTTGGTTCCCAAATAGACGTTGAACTCTCCTCACATCGGCCAAATTCTCCCGGTCCGTTCTGGTGGCAGCTGCCTCATACAGGTAAACCGGAATAGAGAGTTTTTCACCCACCTCCTTACCCAGCTCCTGTGCCAACTCAACGCAGTCCTTCATGGTAGCTCCGGAGATGGGAATAAAAGGAACCACATCAGTTGCTCCCATCCGGGGATGTTCGCCCTGATGCTTCTCCATATCGATAAGCTCGGCTGCCTTGGCTATCGCCTTGAAGGCAGAAATTTTCACCTCTTCAGGACCTCCGGCAAAAGTTATCACCGCCCGATTGTGATCCTTATCCATCTCCTTATCCAGAAACAAAATACCTTCAACCGATTTTATCTCCTCGATTATTTTATCTATCACTTCTGGCCTTCTTCCCTCAGAGAAATTGGGAACGCATTCCACTAATTTTGCCATAATTTACCTTTCTTTTTATTCCTTCAAGATCTACACTTTTGTTTTCCTGTTTGAGTTAACTTTCAAGGCCCAATATAAAAGCGGAAGCATGATCTCGTGATGACCGGTAAAGGAAAAACCATGTCCAGAACTCTGGGTCGGTCTTTTAACCACGTTCTGGATTGGACGATAGTGCTGAATCATATCGAAATTAGCGGTTACGAAACCATCGACCTTCCCCTTTATATTCCGGGCAACCGAAAGCGCCTTTAAAAAAACCTCTGGCAAAATTACAGCTGAGCCAAAATTCATCACCACGCCGCCGCCATCTATTTTTGACACTTCCTCACACAGTATTTTAAAATCCAAAAAACTCGCTTTCCCAACAGTCTCTGCCTCATATCCGGGATTCTGATTCAAAACATCGGTTCCAATACCAATATGTACACAAGCTGGGATATTTAACCTGTATGCGTTGAAAAAAAGACTGTATTCTTTGTATTTAGCATTCCCCTCAGTGATCTTTTTACCTATAGCTTCTCCCAATCCTAAATTAAGCTTTTTAGCTTCCGCCACAGCACCATTGAATATTTCAGAGGTTTCAGCGGTCATCCCGAAACTTCCATCCTCGATGTTTTTTTCAACCACCTCAGATGTTTTTCCGAAGAAGGCTATCTCGATATCGTGAACAATGCTGGCACCGTGGGTGGAGAAAAAAGTCAAAAAGCCATCTTCCATCAGATCCACAAGCAGAGGGGAAAGGCCGCATTTAATCAGATGAGCGCCCCCAAAAAATATAACGGGTTTTTTATTCTTCCGAGCCAACAGTATTAAATCAATCAACTTTTTCAAATCTGAGGCTTTTAACACCCTGGGCAGCGAATCAAGAAAGGCAGAAAAAGATAGGGCATTTCCATCCGGTTTAGAGAAATCCTTGATCTCGACTTTCCTTTTTTTTAAGTCAAAAGGATGAGTCCTAACCCTGTTTAGATCTATTGGTTCGTATTTTGACATCTTATTTTTTGTCTATTTCCCCCAGGGTATAACTTTCAAGATCGGTGCTAATTGAACCAACAACCACTTTGCTTTTCATCCTGACGGGTATTTTATACTCATCATCAGTGAGCCATACTTTTAACTTCCCTTCGTGTTTAAAGATTCCAGATGCCTGGAGGATCGGCTCTACCACTACACAGGAAAAACGTCCCGCTGGTACCCTCACCTCCTCTTTTTTTAAAACCCTAACCTCAAGGGGATAGTTTTTTTTGTCGGAGTAGTTGTTGATGAAAGCCGAGTTTCCCACCTCCAAATCCAAGGTTCTGACGTAATACAAGCTTGCCAGAGCATCCAGGACGAAATCAGGGGTGGGTATGGTATCGGTTCCCTCGTAAGCAAGGTTATTCTTTTGATCGAAATCCACAAATCGGTCCGCTTCGTATTTACCCTCTTTGAGATGTTTTTCGAAATGGTGGGAGTACAGCCCATAGAAATCGATAATCGATTCGACCCTGTCGTCTACTTTAAAAAAAAGGGAGAAGAATTTGCTCGATTTAGCAAATGATATTACTCTGTAGCTTCTTTGCCCATTATAATTTACCAGCTCAGCTACCTCCATCCCCGCGGTCCCGGCATGAATAGGTCCATACCTTACATTGTAAATCAACTTCTCGCCAACTCCAAAAGCTTGGTTGGGAATAACTCTCTTGAGGGAGCGGGAAGACGCATTGGGATAAAATTCTGGAAAGGTTTGAACCTCTTGGGGATCTTCTAAACTGCTGGAGAGCAAATCCGTTGTATCACCGTAATTCTCTTCAGAAAAAAACACAAAAAGGATAATCAAAAAAACAAAAAACGCTTTCATATCAATAAAATCTTTTTTTGAGCCAATTCCACAAGCTCAGGGAAAATTCTTTGGATGCTTGAGCTTATCTGCTGAAAACAAACCTGGTAATCCTCAGGTTTTCCACCTATGGGATCTTTTATCGAATCGGTTTTACGGTGAAGTTTTTTCGGAAAGGAGCTCAAAAGGTAAGTTTTTTTTAGTGAATCTGAATCTATCTCCTTTATCCGGTCAAGATGATCCTCCGACATAGCCAGGATTAAATCCGCTTTTTTTAATATCTCAGGGGATAGCCACTGGGAGGCGTGGTTTGAAAGGTCAACTCCAAAAGCTTTTGCGGTTTCCTTGGCATGAAGGGAAGCGGGGTATCCGTTGAAAGCGTTAACCCCAGCTGATTTTGCCTCGATGAAATCGACCCTTTTTTCTTTGGCGATCTTCTTCAAAATCGCCTTGGCAAAAGGACTTCTACAGGTATTGCCGGTACAAACAAAGAGAACCATAAACTTAGAACTCACTTCCGATCCCCAACTAAAAAAGGTGGAAAATCAAATAGATTTGTTTTATCCACCATGATTTTATTTAACTTTTTCTCAAGATTTTTATCTGGGGAAACACCTTCCTGATTCTCTCCAGTCGCAAAGCGCCGGGCCGGTTCAAAAAGATCTGGTCAGAGGAAATGTCCACCACGGTCGAGGGGAATCTCTCAGGGGATTTCCCCGCATCCAGGATCAGTTCCATCCTTCCGTTGAAATAATAGCGTACTCCACTGGCAGTTGCCAGAATCCTCCTTCCCGAGACATTGGCGCTGGTGGAGGTAATTGGTACTCCGGTCTTCTCCACTATTGAAAAAAGCAGTTTATTGGGCGAAATCCTTATCCCCAACCTGCTGGTTCCTCCCATAAGATGCGAAAACCTATCATCTGAGCTTTTGAAAACCAAAGTCAAAGCACCTGGCCAGAACTTCTCGATCATCAGCCTGCCGGCAAGGCTTATCTTATCAACATACTCCTCCACCTTCTCAGGATCGTTGATGAATACCGCAATGGGTTTCTTCTTGTCCCTTTTCTTGATCTTGTATATCTTGTCAACCGCCTCACGATTGAAAGCATCAGCTCCTAACGCATAAACCGTATCAGTGGGTAGACCAACCAACCCTCCGTTTTTAATTATCTGAATTGCCTCCTCCAGAATCTCAGGATCAGGATTCTGGGGGTCGATCTTTTTTATCTCAGTCTTTAACATCTTCTACCCTTGTTTTAACTTTAACCACCCAGGATTCGAAATAACCTTTTGACCTGACCAGGGTAAGAAATCTTTGAGCATCCTTTTCTCTTTCGAAATCTCCCAATCTCACCTTATAATAAGGAGACTGATAATCAACGTAGATATTCTCCTCGAAATCCACTTTTAATGAATCAGCGATTATATAAGCTTGTTGAGGAAACTTGGTGGCGAAAACTTGAACTCTGTATAATGTTTTAAACCCTATTTCTGAATCTTCCTGGGTGAGGCTCTGGGGATAACCAATATCTTGTTCTTCCGATCTCTCAATTACAAGGTTCTGGGTAATCAGGGGGTCCTCTTCATCCAAACCCCAGGGATCAAA
>Ga0111201_1017_pt1 | contig 30088 bp, 29 predicted proteins | sample DeeMarSWOR324_28_FD_80375 | JGI IMG/M metagenome (GOLD analysis project Ga0111201, IMG submission 80375) | candidate division Zixibacteria bacterium SM23_73_2 | reverse complement strand
TCCGCTTCTGGTTTATGGAGAATTGCTAAAAAGAGGAGTGAACCTGGTGATAAGGGAAACTTTTTCTGATGTGGCTAAAACCCTGGATGATGTATTTAATTTAGGTGGAATAAAAAACGGTAAAAGCTTTTTAAAGGAGATCTCCGGAGGATTTTAAGATGAGGGATGAAGAATTGATTGAAAAAGCAAAGAAGGCAAAAGAGTTTGCCCATGCTCCTTATTCGAAGTTTAAGGTCGGGGCAGCACTTTTAACCAAGAATGGTAAGTTATACACCGGTGCTAATGTCGAGAACTCCTCCTATGGCCTTTCGATGTGCGCTGAGAGGGTGACTTTGTTCTGTGCGGTTTCATCAGGTGAAAAAGAGTTTTCCAAGCTGGCAATTGTTACCGATTCTGAGGAACCTGTTACTCCCTGCGGAGCTTGCAGGCAAACGCTTTTAGAGTTCGATGGAGAGCTTGAGATAATTTGTGCCACTACTGAAGGGAAGATGAAAATATATAAGCTGAAAGAACTTTTGCCTGAGCCTTTTAAGTTCAAGAGATAGAGTAAAAAGATTATTTTCGCAACTTATCCCTTGAAGGAGAAATGAAATGAATATTCAGAAGTTGATTGACCATACTATTTTGAGACCGGATGCTCAAGAAAAAGATATCGTAAAGCTTTGTGAGGAGGGCAAAAAGTACGGTTTTTTTTCAGTGTGTGTAAATTCCTTTTGGGTGAATTTCTGTTATAAGTTCTTTTCAGGATCAGAGGGGTCAAGGGTCAGGGTGTGCTCGGTTTCGGGTTTCCCTTTAGGTGCTTCAACTGTTTTAATTAAATCAAAGGAAGCTGAGGAGAACGTTAAAAACGGTGCGGATGAAGTTGATATGGTTATCAATATCGGGGCTTTGAAGGATAGGAATTTCAAGCTCTTAGAGAAGGAGATTAAATCGGTCAAAAGTGCAGTAGGAGAGGATAGGATTTTAAAGGTCATACTGGAGACTGGTGTTTTAACTTTGCAGGAGAAGAAAGATGGTGCTAAGATTGTCTTAAATTGTGGTGCTGATTTTGTCAAAACCTCAACCGGATTCGGTTTGGGCGGTGCTAAGGTGGAAGATGTTAAGCTTCTAAAAGAAGTTGTGGGAAATAAAATCGGAGTTAAGGCATCAGGAGGGATAAGGGATTACCAGACCGCTTTGAAGATGATCCAGGCAGGTGCTATAAGAATTGGAACCTCTGCTGGACCAAAGATTATGGAGAGCAAAGAGAGTTGAGAAACCAGTAGTCAGTAGTCAGATATCAGTAGATAGAAAGAAGAAAACGAGAAACGATGCACGGAAAACGGGAAAGTTATTCTGATGGAGATTTAAGAAAAAGAGTTGAGGAATAATGAGAGCATACCAGATAATCTCGAAAAAAAGGGACGGGGAAAAGTTAAAAAAAGAGGAGATAGATATTTTCATAGATGGCTATACCAAAGGGAAGGTACCCGATTACCAGATGTCTGCTTTTTTGATGGCTGTTTTTTTAAAGGGAATGGATATTGAGGAGACTGCTGATTTGACCTTCTCTATGATGAGAACTGGTAGGGTCTTGGATCTAAGTGAAATTCCTCTGGCAAAAATTGACAAGCACTCAACCGGTGGAGTTGGGGATAAGGTATCTTTGATACTTGCACCTCTGGTCGCATCCTGCGGGGTGTGCGTGCCCATGCTTTCCGGAAGGGGATTGGGGCATACCGGGGGTACCCTGGATAAGCTGGAGTCCATCCCCGGATTTAAAACATCTTTATCCCTTAAGCAGTTCGAAAGAAATCTAAAAAAGATCGGAGTCTGTGTAATGGGGCAGACTCAGGACATTGCACCTGCTGACAAAAAGATCTATGCTTTAAGGGATGTGACCGCAACTGTGGAATCCATCCCTTTGATAACCTCAAGCATCCTTTCCAAGAAATTAGCTGAGGGTGCGGATGGTATCGTCTTTGACGTAAAGATGGGGAATGGCGCCTTTATGCAGGATCAGGAAAATGCAATCACTTTGGCACAGACTTTGATTAAAGTTGGAAAAAAACTGAAAAAGAGAATGGTTGCACTGGTTACGGACATGAATGAGCCATTAGGGGAAGCAGTTGGTAACTCGCTTGAGGTGATCGAGTCGATCCAGGCTTTGAAAGGGAATTTCAAAGAGGATTTGATGGAGGTTACTTTAGCTTTAGGCTCTTATATGTTGATCCTGGGGAAAAGAGTAAAGAGTTTTGGGAAAGGGGAAGAGATTTTACTTCAAGCGATCAGGGATGGTAAAGCTCTGGAGAAATTCAGGCAGATGGTTAAGGCTCAGGGTGGAGATGAAAGAGTAATCGATAATTATGAACTTTTACCAAAAGCTAAGTTTGAAATCTCGGTGAAATCTCCCAAATCTGGATACATAAAAAGTATTGATACTAAAAAAATAGGATTGGCAGCTGTTGAGCTGGGTGCAGGGAGGGAGAAAAAGGATGATAAAATAGATCCTGCTGTTGGATTTCTGATAAAGAAAAAGGTCGGGGATTATGATAAAAAGGGGGAAGTTATTGCCAAAGTTTTGGCTAATGATAAGAACAAGGGAGAGGTTGCAAAGGATAGAATTTTAAGTTCGTATACGATAGTTAAAGCTAAAAGTAAAAGATTAAGTAAGATATATCATCTTGTTGATAATAAGAGGATTAAGAATATTTAATAAGTAGATGTTACTCAGTTATATAATAATCCTAACTTGCCCTCAAGGCGGGTGAGAATCCCCATCTTGAAGGCAAGATGGGGATACTTATCAAAGGATTCTTAGATTTTTTCTCCGAGGATGGTCATCTGGTAATCTTTTATATTTAACTTTTTGTTCTCAAAATTACCATAAGAGCCTAAAACTTTAAATCCTGCCTGCTGGAGAAGCCAGATGACTTCGGGCAGGGTGTAAAGTCGAGCTTGTGTTTTGAAATCGATTCTTTTTCCGTTCTTTAAAAGCATGGTCTCCTTGGTATAATACCTGTTAGTCAAAACGTCGAATTCCCCTTTTCCAAAGTAGGTTCTGTCCTTTTCCTTGTATGAAAAAGTTTTGGGAAGAGCTTTTATATGATTTGCACCGTTAACGATGTTAAGAACGAATTTTCCTTTGGATTTTAAAGCACGATGGATTTTTTGTAGCACCTTGAAATTCTCCTGGTCATTTTCCAATACCCCGAAAGCTGAATCATAAAGAGAGATAACCAGATCAAACTCTTGTTTAAAAGGTATTTCTCTGGCATCTTTTAGAATGAATTTAACTTTAACCTTCTCTTTTTTTGCTTTTTTCTTGGCAATGCTTAAAAGTTTTCTGGAGAAGTCAACTCCAACCACCTGATATCCTCTTTTTGCAAACTCAATAGAATGCCTTCCGAAACCGCATCCCAGATCCAAGATTTTCGCTTTCTTTTTAATCCTGGTGACCTTTTTTATAAAATCAACCTCAGCTTTGGTATGTTTGACGAAACCGAATTTTAGATATTCCTCTCCCAATTTATCGTAAATTTTAAAATACCAGCCGCTCATCTTTCTCCTTATTTTTTTAAATAAAGTTCTAAAATAAAATCAAAAGGAAAATATTCCCGAAAAAGAGATGTGGTATTTTTGTTTTTTCTCTGGAATCAAAAGTGAATTCTTTCTTTTATCTCAGGTTTTCTCTCGATAACCTGGAATTTCAATGTATCCGCACCCTGGGGCAGAGGAGCTCCCGGATGCTCTCTGCAGTATTCTCTTGGAGCAGTTTCTTCGTTGAAGACCTCGGTGATGATTCTGGGGCATTCGGTGGTGGCGAGTTTGCCCGATTCAAGACATACCGTCCTGAACACTATTCCGGGTGGTATATCGAAATCTTTTTCCACCAAGCCGAGGTGGGCATATTTCATGAATTCGGTCCATACCGGTAAGGCGGTTACCGCGCCGGTTGACTTTTTTCCTATGGTGGTCTTGTCGTCGAAGCCGATCCACACCCCTGCGGTCATGTGAGGGGTGAAGCCGATAAACAGGTTGTCCATGTACTCGTCCGAGGTTCCGGTTTTTCCGCCTGCAGGCGGGGTAAAGCCCCAGGGCCTGGCCCACCTTCCGGTTCCGTGATCTATCACCGTCTGGAGCATGGTGGTCATTATATATGATGTTTGTGCGGACAAGACCTCCTCTTTTCTGGGGGTGGTGTTCTCCTCCAAAACGTTTCCGTACCTGTCAACCACCTTTAGAATAAATCTCGGCTCAACCCTGATACCACGGTTAGGGAAAACCGAGTATGCGTTGGTGAGATCAAGTAAGGTCACCTCGGATGTCCCTATGGCTAAGGAGGGGACAGCTAAAAGAGGAGTGTTTATCCCCATCCTGGAAGCATAGAAGACAGCCTGCGGGGGACCGATTTTCTGAAGTAACTTAATCGATACCAGATTCCTTGAAACCCTCAAACCCTCCCTTAAGGTCATCGGTCCTTGGAAAGTGCGGTCGATGTTCTCCGGTCTCCACTCCTTACCGTCTCCACCGATGAGGATTATGGGGGAGTCGTAGATTATGTCACAGGGGGTGTAGCCATTCTCTATGGCTGCGGTAAATACGAAGGGCTTGAATGCTGAACCCGGCTGGCGAAGCGCCTGGATTGCCCGGTTGAACTCGCTCTCCTGGAAATCCCTTCCGCCCACCATGGCGATGATATCACCATTCTCGTTGTCCAGCGCGACCAGTGCACCCTGTATATTTTTATATTCCCTGATCTGGTTAGACAGGCTGTCCTGATAAATTATGACGTAATCTTCTTCATCCAGATTATGGGCTCTTTCGATCTTCTTCTGCAGGGTATCAAGCTGGGTGGACAGTATTTTTTCCGCCTCCTTTTGCAAATCGGATTTCAAGGTGGTGTAGACCGACAATCCACCGGAATATAGAATTTTCTCCCCGTATTTTTCCAGAAGATACTGCCTGACCATCTCGGCAAAATAGGGGGCGCTGCCCGAGGAAAAGGAGGTCAGATTGACCTCCAGGGGAAGGGCTTTAAGGCTGTCACATTCTGTTTTTGAGATTTTTCCAATATTCTTCAAGGAATTCAGGATCACGTTTCTTCGGTGAAGCGCAAGATTTGGGTTTTCGGTTGGAGAGTAATGCCCCGGGGATTTCAAAAGCCCCACCAGAAAGGCGCACTCCTCGAGGTCCAGCTTCTCCACACTTTTGTTGAAGTACTTCTGGGCTGCTGCCTCGACTCCGTATGCTCCTTTTCCGAAATAGTATTGATTTAAATACATCTCCAGAATCTCATCCTTGGAGTAGTTTCTCTCGATCTTTATTGCGGTCAAAATCTCCTTGATCTTTCGGGCGATGGTTCTTTCCTGGGTTAAAAACAAAATCCTGGCCAACTGCTGGGTGATGGTGCTGGTTGCGCTTATCTTTTTCATGTTGACTAAACCAACCAATGAAGCCCGGGCAAAGGAGTAGATGTTCACCCCCCAGTGAGAGTAGAATCTCCGATCCTCGGTGGCTAAGAGAGCATCAATCAGATGGGGAGGCATGTTCTTTAAAGGAACGTAGACCCTTCTTTCGGAGAAAAACTCCTGCAGAAGCTTTCCATCCGAGGAGTAGATCTTGGTTGACAAGCTGGGCTCGATGTTGCGAAGCTGGGTAAGGGAGGGGAGGTCTTTTCTGTAAATAGAATAGATTTTTAAAACCATCAAGACAGCGAGAATGAAAAGAAAAGAGACGATTAAAATACTCAGATTTCTTTTGTTTTTTAAAAATGTTTCCCTTATGTCCATCACCAGGAATTAAATTGGTTAATTTATGGTGTCAAGAGAAATGTTTTATCAGAAATATTATAATAGGTAATAAAGAGATTTTCTTAGCCGCATACTTGAATGGTTTCGAATATTATCTGTTAAAATCAACTTGCTTTCGCGAATTAAATGGTTATAATACTATCAATATTTTTACGAGCTCTGGAGGTGCGATGTTAGGAGTTAAAGAGCAGATGGAGGTAATCAGAAGGGGAGCGGTGGAGATAATTCCGGAGGAGGAGCTGATTGAGAAAATCAAAAAGTCTATTGAAACCAAAAAGCCTTTGAGGGTGAAGCAGGGTTTTGATCCCACTGCTCCGGATGTCCATCTCGGTCATACCGTGGGTTTAAGGAAATTGAAACAATTTCAGGAACTGGGACATCAGATAGTTTTGATTATCGGAGATTATACCGGTATGGTTGGTGATCCTTCCGGCAGGTCAGCAACCCGACCTCAGCTCACCCACGATAAGGTTATGGAAAATGCGGAGACCTACCAGAAGCAGTTTTTCAAGATAATGGATAAGAGCAAAACCGAGATTCATTTTAATGGAGAATGGTTTTCCAGGATGAACTTTCAGGAGGTGATAAAACTCGCCTCCAAATTCACCCTGGCTCGAATGCTGGAAAGGGACGATTTCTCCAACCGGTATTCAAATCAGGCTCCCATAAGTTTGCATGAGCTTCTCTATCCTTTGATGCAGGGATACGATTCAGTAGCCATCAAGGCGGATATCGAGATAGGCGCAACCGAGCAGAAGTTCAATCTTTTGGCTGCAAGGCAGATCCAGCAGGAATATGGTGTGGAACCTCAGGCTGTTTTAACTTTGCCGGTCTTACCAGGGATCGACGGAATTCAAAGGATGGCTAAATCAACTGGAAATTACATCGGAATCGATGAATCTCCAAAAGAGATCTTCGGGAAGATAATGTCTGTGCCGGACGATTTGATCTATCCATATTTTGAGCTGGTAACCGATGTCTCTTCTGATGAGTTAAAAGAGATAAAAGAAGATCTGGAGAAAAAAGAGAAAAATCCAATGGATTTGAAAAAGAGGCTGGGGATAAAGATCGTTTCGATGTACCATTCGCGAAAAAAGGCAAAGGAGGCAGAAGAGGAGTTTGAAAAGGTCTTTTCCAAAAAAGAGCTTCCTGAAGATATTCCGGTTTATAAATTAAAACATGACCAGCCCAAGATCTGGATAGTTAAACTTCTTACAATGTCAAAGTTGGTTTCCTCAGGGAGCGAGGCACGCAGGCTGATCAAGCAAGGTGGTGTTTACTTAGATGGTAAAAGGGTGGATGATGAAAATTTGGAGTTAAGTGTTGAAGGGGAAAAGCTTTTGAAGGTGGGGAAAAGGAAGTTTTTAAAGGTGGTTAGTGCTTAATTTAATACTTTAAGAGTAATTCGTAATATTACACTATTCAAAGAGTTAAGATTATATCTAATACTGTCTTTGGTTGAAAGATTGTAGGCACGAATTCATTCGTGCCAATACTTTTGCACAGATAAATCTGTGCCTACATTTTCTAATTTTTTCAAAAAAAAAGAAAACAGTTATAAAGCATTAGGTTCTTGATTTTTTTGGTGAAATCTCGTAGTATTTCTGTGGAAAGGGTTAAAAATGGCTAATTTTAAATTGGTCTCAGGTTACAAGCCCACAGGTGACCAGCCCAAGGCTATCGATGAATTGATCCAGGGAATAAAGCGAAAAGACAAGTTCCAGACCCTTCTGGGAGTTACCGGCTCAGGGAAAACCTTCACCATAGCTAATGTGATAGCCAGCTGCGGAAAGCCCACCCTGGTGATCTCGCATAACAAAACCTTAGCAGCCCAGCTTTATGGTGAGCTTAAAGGATTTTTCCCTGAAAATGCGGTGGAGTTTTTCATCTCCTATTATGACTATTATCAACCTGAAGCATACGTTCCGGTAACGGATACTTATATAGAAAAGGACACCTCGATAAATGACGACATCGACAGGCTCAGACTCAGGGCAACCTCTTCACTTCTGGAAAGGAATGACGTGGTAATAATTGCATCGGTATCCTGTATTTACGGAATAGGCTCTCCCAAGGATTATCAGGAGCTGATGGCTTTGATCGAGGTTGGTCAAAAGATCGAGAGGAACGAGCTTTTAAAGCAGCTGATTGATATCCATTATTCCAGAAACGATCTGGATTTTGATAGGGGAACATTCAGGGTCAGGGGGGACGTGGTTGAGATCCATCCAGCTTATGAGGAGACTGGCATAAGGATTGAGCTTTTCGGTGACAGGGTGGAGAAGATAAACATTATCAACACCCTCACCGGTGAGATCTCGGAGCAGAAAAAAAAGGTGGCTGTTTATCCTGCCAAGCACTTCGTGACCTCTTATCCCAGGCTGGAGCAGGCGATTAAAGCAATCCAGGAGGAGCTGGATGAGAGGTTGAGATGGTTCAGGTCACAGGACAAGCTTTTAGAAGCACAGAGGCTGGAATCCAGGGCTAAATATGACATCGAGATGATGAGGGAGATCGGATACTGCCCCGGAATCGAGAATTATTCCCGACACCTTTCCGGAAGAAAGCCAGGTGAAAGACCCTATACTTTGATCGATTTTTTTCCAAAGGACTTTTTGATAATAATCGACGAATCCCACCAGACCGTTCCCCAGATAAGGGGAATGTATGCTGGTGACCGCTCCAGAAAAGAGACTCTGGTTGAACACGGTTTCAGGCTCCCCTCTGCCCTGGACAACCGGCCCCTTTTTTTCGAGGAGTTCGAGTCGCTGATAAACCAGGTGATCTACGTCTCAGCAACTCCTGCAGAGTACGAGCTTAAAAAATCAAGGGGGGTGGTGGTGGAGCAGATAATCAGACCCACCGGTCTGGTGGATCCCAGGATCACGGTAAAGCCACAGGCCCATCAGGTGGATGACCTCCTGGAGGAGATAAGAATAAGAGCTCAGAGAAAAGAGAGGGTACTGGTCACCACCCTGACCAAGAGGATGGCCGAGGATTTGGCTGATTACCTGTCCCAGATGAATGTCCGGGTAAGATACCTCCATTCGGAGATAGATGCGATAGAGAGGGTTGACATACTCAGGGATTTAAGGCTGGCCGAGTTCGACGTTCTGGTGGGAATAAACCTTCTGCGGGAGGGACTTGACCTTCCCGAGGTATCCCTGGTTGCTATTCTGGATGCTGATAAGGAGGGGTTTTTGAGATCGGAGACCTCTTTAGTTCAGGTGGCGGGAAGGGCAGCCAGGAATCTGGCTGGTGAGGTAGTAATGTACGCTGACAACCTTACCGATTCGATGAAAAAAGCGATCCAGGAGACGGAGAGAAGAAGGAAGATTCAGAAGGAGTATAACGAAAAACATGGAATAAAGCCAAAAACCATATACAAATCCAGGGAGGAGATACTCAAGACCACAGCCTTTGCGGATTCGAGGTCATCTTCTCAGGTGAAAGAGGAGAGGATGGACTATCTCAAGCAGATGGGTATGGAGGACCAGCTCTCCTATTTGAAAAAAGCCATGAAGGAGGCAGCCAAAAACCTGGAGTTCGAAAAAGCAGCTTTTTACCGTGACCAGATACAGAAGATAAAAAAGAAAAGGAAAAGAAAAAGATCGAGATACAGATGAAAAAAAAAGAAATCAAAAGAACAATTGGTTTATTAACAATACTTCTTTCGATCCTGATTACCGCGGGATGTGAGGAGGAGATAATAAGATCGGAGAGCGATTTCGACGCAGTGGTATCCATTACCTTAAGTGAAAATCCGGACATTTATAAAAGGGATCTTTTCGATACTTCACAGGATAGCTTATTTTACAGGGAAATAATCGAAAATGATTATTGGCTGAGGCTGGAAATATCCGAAGCACCCAAAGAATCGAATTACGTTGAGGAAGCTGAGATCGAGATCGTGGACAGTATCAGGGGAGTTTTTCACCATTTCGTAGAAGGAAAGGAATATGCGGATTCATTCGAAGCCACCTCCTCGACCAAGGGATTTCTGGTAAGATGGTTAGATATATCGCGCCACCGCGGTTGGATATTGACCAAGGTAGCTGGCAACAGGATTTTAACCACGCCCGGAGCGTCGAGTTTCGGAAGCGTAAAGATAATATCTTCTTCGGATACGAGTTCTTTAACCCCCTCGGGGATTGCCTCGGTGAGGTATTTCAAGGATGTTTTAACTTACAGTTCCGGGGATTCGCTAACCCTGGAGCTGACCCCGTCCAATCCCAATGATTATCTGAATCTTCATTACCAGGAGGGGGGAATCAGTATCAAACGTCCCTTTGTCCAGGAAGAGGGGAAATTCAAATCCGGGCTGAGACTGACAGGTGATGGATACCAGCACATTTATATCGACATCATAGATAGAAGTTCGGTTGTGGACAGTTTAGCTCCCTACAAATCCAGTGGCTGGGGGATTCTGATCAAGGTCGAGTGATAGTATTAATAGATTGTGATACAAAAATTGTAGATAATTTGAATATCTGATTACAACAGGGATAAAAAGACCTCTTTCACCGGGGTGGGTTATTTAAATTTCATAGAATTTTCCAATAAGAATTAATCTTCGATTTAAAACGAATTGCTTATTCTAGTGAGGGAGGCAACCTGGAGTGTCTTCTGGGTGTGATTTTATTGGCAAATTATTTTGACTAACATATGTGGTTTTCTTCTTTCAAAAATTTGGATTTGTGCCGATAAGGTAAATAATGAAAAACCTGATGGACTTAGAGGGTTCGATAGAGAGATTTGATCTCTCCGATATTCTTCAGCTCCTTTCCACTGCCAAGAAGACCGGGACTCTGGGAGTGCAGAAGGGGGAGGAGGTGGTGATGGTATATTTCGATCGGGGAAACATCATCTACGCCTACAATACCAACCGCAAGGTCAAACTGGGAGAACTCCTGATAAGGAAAAAGAAAATCACCCCCACCCAGCTGCAGAGGGTGATGAGAGCCCAGAACGAGTTGAAAACCAAAAAAAGATTGGGAGAGCTTCTGGTTCTGGAACAGTTCATCAACCAAAAGGAGCTGGAAAAGGTGGTCAAAGAACAGGTGGAGGATGTGATCTACGAGCTTTTAAGGTGGGATAAGGGAAATTTCAAATTCTACGAGAACAAGTTTCCCACCCAGGAGGAGATCACCATAAACATCTCCACCGAGAATCTGATCCTGGAGAGCGTGAGGCGCTCCGATGAGATGGCCAGGATACAATCCAAGCTACCTTCCTTTGAAACAGTACTGGGACTGGCGGTGAACGATTCTGACCGGTCTAAGGATATAACCTTGGAATCAGGGGAATGGAATATCCTGACTCTGGTTAACGGTTACCGGGACATCAAAAGGGTAGTTGAGGATTCCAAACAGCCCAAACTGGAGACCTTGAAAAAGCTGGTAGGGCTTTTGATGGCCGGACTGATCGAGCCGGTGAAAAAATCCACCCCGCCTGCGAACACCAATAGATTGGAGAAGTCCATCGAGAAACTTTGCAAGCTTCTGGAAAAATATAATTGAAAAAAGGACTCCACTGTGGAACTTCAACAGAGGGTTTCAAATCTAAGAAAGATTACTGACGAATTTATATCCAGGGTAATAAACAAGGAGAGAAAGGATAAAGGGATTGAGGAGAGGATAAGAGGATTCGAGGATATAGTCTATGGGAGGAAAAAGGAGTTCTGGAAAATTTTCCAGAGGTTTTTAGCCTTAAAAAATTGGGTGAACGATTATGGGGCAAGTCTTTTGCACGAGAACCTTTCACAAGAGCATCTGGAAAGAGTGATATCCGGTACCGAGGTGATAAAGGATTATCGGAGAAGAATCAAGGACAAAAAGATGCGGAAGATCTCGGATGAAGTCACCAGAATGATCAACTCCTTTCTCAGCCAGAGCATAAGAAAAGCCGGTCTGGTATATACCCCTCTGGGTCTGGTTGAATCAGAGGATTTGGAAACGATCCAAGCCCTCAGGGATAAGCTGCCCAGTTCCGTGGGCTTGAACGAGGAGTTCGAAAAAGGTTTGGAATATCAAAAGAGGATGCTTAAGGATTTTTATAAATCGCAGGATCACTTACTTTCAGTTCTCGACTTTCAGCTATGTACTCTGGAGAGAAAGTTCTCCTTTGAGGACGAGCTTTTCACAGCGAATTTGCTCTATTTTCTGAAAAGGAAAAATTACAAGATAACTCCGTACCTGGAGAGGTTCAAAAAAATAGTGCAAAGGAATTCAGGATAGAAATTGGATTTTGTCTGTGTCTTTAAATTGGACATTTTATTTTACCTTCAAATATTTAAGTTTAACTTTCGTTTAGAGAGAGAAGGAGATTAAATTGATCTCAACAGAGAAATTGTTCATCCAGGGTATCGAAGCTCTGGAGGCTGAGAATTATGCTGAGGCGGAGAAAAAGTTAAAAAAGGTTGCCAGGTCAAAGGCCGACCAATCTAAAAAGGCTCAGATCATATTAGCTGCACTTTCATTGAAAGAGGAGTGCGAGAATCTATTAAGAAAGCTGGACAACGCCGGAGGATAGAATGCCCAGGAAAAAAAGAACTTTCGCTGATAAGATGAAGAGAGACAAAAAGGTGGAGACATGCCCGGTGTGTAATACCCCGGTTCAGTACATATTTCATGTGAATTCGGTTAAGTCCGATAAGGGATCCTGGAAATTCAAGCAGAAGCATCTTCCCGTCTGCAAGTGTAACCACAAGGAAATTTATGGTTGATTTATAAAGGTTTGGCTTGAAAGGCTGTGTAAAATAAATGATTTTTAAAAGCCGACTCGCTTTGAGCGGGTTGGCTTTTTTTGCTTGTGAAAAAAGTCACAAAGCCTTGATTTTTTTCGTAGAATATATAAGTTATAGGCTGGTAAAACTTTTCAAATGGAGATTCAAATGTCCAGAATAGAAGTTGACGAGAAAAGGTGTAAGGGGTGCGGGCTTTGCGTTATTGCTTGTCCCTTTGGAGTCTTGGATTTGTCCGACAAGTTCAGCTCCACAGGATACTATCCTGCTGTTATGGTAAAACCCGAGAAATGCACCGGATGCACGCTCTGCGCTCTGGTTTGTCCGGATGTGGCCATTGAGGTTTATAAAGAGACCAAAAAAGCAGGAGCGGAAAAATGACTGAGAGAATTTTGATGAAAGGGAACGAGGCTTTGGCTGAGGGTGCGGTTAGAGCTGGGTGCAGGTTTTTCGCTGGTTATCCGATTACCCCTCAGAATGAGATACCCGAGTACATGTCCTGGAGGCTTCCCGAGGTTGGCGGAACTTTCATTCAAGCCGAATCGGAGGTTGCAGCCATAAACATGATTTTCGGTGCTTCCGCCTGCGGAGCCCGGGTGATGACCTCCTCCTCCGGTCCGGGAATAAGCTTAAAGCAGGAGGGCATCTCCTACATCGCAGGTGCTGAGATCCCCATCTTCTATGCTGACATAATGCGGGGCGGTCCGGGTTTGGGTAATATTGCCCCGGCGCAGGGCGACTATTTTCAGGCAACCAGGGGTGGAGGACACGGCGACTATCGGGTGATAGTATTTGCTCCCAACTCGGTTATTGAGATGGGTAATTTCCCCAGGATATGCTATGAACTGGCGGACAAATACAGAATGCCTTCCATGATTCTGGCGGATGGGCTTCTGGGACAGATGATGGAACCCATCGTCTACGATTTCGAACCGATCGATCCCAAGGACTTTCCCGAAAAAGACTACCTTCTGGGCTGTACTGAGGGAAGGGAGCGCAGGGTGGTAAGGTCATATGATTTAAGACCGGGTTACCTTGAGAAAAACACTTTGAAATTAGAGAAGAAGTTTAAAAGTATAGAGGAGAATGAAGTCAGGTATGATGACACAAATATGGAAGGGGCTGATCTGGTGATGGTCGCTTTTGGGACAGCCTCCAGGGTATGTAAATCTGCTATCCCTCTGGCCAAAGAAGCTGGTATGAAGGTAGGACTTTTGCGTCCCATAACCCTGTGGCCTTTTCCCATGAAGGTATTGCGTCAGATAGCGGATGAGGTGGAGCACATCCTGGTGGTGGAGATGAATATCGGGCAGATGGTGGAGGATGTGAAGCTGGCAGTTGAGGGAAAATCCCAGGTGCATTTCTACGGCAGGCCCTCAGGAAGCGTACCTGTTACTGAGGAGATATTCGAGCAGGTGAAAATGATTCTCAAAAAATAGATGGAGAAAGAAAATGGAGAAAAAAGTCTTTAAAAGAACGGGAGGATTGACCGATATTCCTATGCGGTATTGTCCTGGATGCGGTCATGGGATCATCCACAGACTGGTGGCTGAGGTGATAGAGGAGTTGGGAGTGCAGAAAAGGACCATAGGGATCGCACCGGTGGGATGCTCGGTTTTCGCTGACGAGTATTTTAACTGTGATATGATTCAGCCTCCGCACGGTAGAGGACCTGCTGTGGCTACCGGTATGAAAAGGATAAGGCCCGATTGCGTGGTTTTCTCCTATCAGGGTGATGGAGATTTAGCCTCCATAGGCATGGCTGAGACGGTCCATGCTGCAGCCCGGGCTGAGAACATAACCATAATCTTCGTGAACAATGCCATCTATGGTATGACCGGTGGGCAGATGGCTCCCACCACCCTGATCGGGATGAAGTCCACCACCTCACCTTTTGGAAGGGATGTTAAAAGAGCTGGCTATCCGATCAGGATGTGCGAGTTTCTAGCTGCCCTGGATGCTCCGGGCTATCTGGTTCGGGTATCGGTTCACAAGCCGGCTAACGTGATGAAGGCAAAAAAGGCTGTGAAAAAGGCTTTTCAGGTTCAGATGGAGGGATTGGGATTCTCCATGGTGGAGATCATATCCCAGTGCCCCACCGATTGGTTTCTGACTCCACTTCAAGCTGTGGAATACGTTGAGAAGCAAATGATTCCCTATTACCCTCTGGGCGAGTACAAAACACCTTTCAAAAAGGAGGAGGGGAAAAAAGAGGCTAAAGATAAAATCGAGGTGGAATTCAGAACTGATTTTAATTGATGAATTGGAGGCAAGATGTATCAGGGTGTTATAATGTCAGGTTTCGGAGGACAGGGGATTGTCTCCGCAGGGATACTTTTAGCTAATGCCGGAATGATCGAGGACAAATACGTCACTTTTTTTCCTGCCTATGGTGCGGAGATGAGGGGTGGTACTGCCAACTGTTCGGTGGTGGTATCATCCGAGGAGGTATCCTCTCCAGTTGTAGCTCGTCCGGATACGGTAATCGTTATGAACGAACCTTCGCTCCATCGCTTTGAATCCCAGTTGAAGCCGGGAGGGCTCATGCTAATCAACAGCTCCCTGGTAGCGGCAAAACCTAAAAGGGAAGATATCGAGATCGTTTTCGTTGATGCCAACACCATTGCCGAGAAAATCGGAACCCTGAAGGTGGCTAATATGGTTATGCTGGGAGCATATTCTAAGAAAACCGGTGCGGTGAATGTAGATTCTTTGATCAAGTCTTTGCCCAAGGTTTACAAGAAAGCCAAGGAGGATATGCTGAAGAAGAACCAGGAGGCTTTGAGAAAGGGAATGGAAGAAGTTTGAAGTTTTAATTCAATTCGGCGATTAACTCTTTAGATTTTTCTTACCCATGTTGAGGGCAACGTGGGTTTACTTTTTAAATATTAGAAAAGTTATGTCGAGTTTGGAAACTCGACCTAATTTCACTGCTGCTGTTTTTCCAAGACGACAATAAATTGTTGTATTCCAGAATTTTTTTATCTTTCTCACCAAAGCTACCTGCCAAGCCAGTGGATTGGCGAGCACTCAACAGACTATTGTGAGAATCAAACCATCAATTTTTTAAACATATATTGGGGGCAGCATTGGTTTGCTTTTTTAATATTAGATAGTTTGTCGAGTTTGGAAACTCGACCTACTTTCTTTTGAGCAACAATAAATTGTTGCATTCCAGAGTTTTTTTTATATTTTTTTAGGTTATGCACCAATTGTCGAAAATAATCCAAGAAGAGTTTTTGCCCTTTGTTCTAAAACCGGGGAGATATTTAGGTAACGAGCTGAACGTTGTCAAAAAAGATCACTCCGGAAAAATCAAGGTGGCTTTGGTTTATCCTGATCTATATGAGATCGGAATGTCATATTTGGGATTGGCAATTCTTTATAATATAATAAATAAGAGAAAAGATGCGGTGGCTGAGAGGGCTTTTGCTCTTGGGATAGATGCTGAAAACATACTCAGGCAAAAGAATATTCCTCTTTTCTCTTTGGAATCCCATACCCCGTTGAAAGAATTCGACATAGTTGGTTTTTCTCTGTCCTATGAGCTCACCTATACTAATGTTTTGAACATCCTTGACCTGGCCGGAATACCGATTCACTCATCGGATAGAAGGGGGGACGATCCTCTGATTATCGCAGGTGGGTTCTGCACCTCCAATCCTGAACCTTTGGCTGATTTTTTTGACCTTTTCGTTTTAGGGGATGGTGAACAGATAATCGATGAGATTTTGAATCTGGTCAAGGAGAAAAAAGATATTGGAGCTTCAAAAAAGGATTTGATTCTAGAACTCTCTAAGCTCTCAGGAGTATATGTATCTTCGTTTTACCAGCCCCAATATGATGCAGAAGGTCGTTTTGAAAAACTTGATAAGATAGTTGAAGATGCACCGGAGAAGATTAAAATCAGGCTGGTGGAATCGCTTTTAACCGAATATTATCCTCTTTTTCCCATTCTGCCTTTTGTGGAGATAACCCACGATCGACTCACCGTTGAGATCATGAGAGGATGTCCGCATAAGTGCAAGTTCTGCCAGGCAGGTTTTTTATACCATCCCCGAAGGGAAAGGCATAAAGACCAGATAGTTAAACAGACCGATATCGGTATTGCCAACACCGGATGGGAGGAGGTTTCCTTAGCTTCTTTATCCTCAACTGACTATCGCAATCTGGATGGACTGATTGAGGATCTGAAAACCGTACTTTATCCCCAAAGGGTGTCTTTATCTTTACCTTCCCTTTATCCAGGAAGCTTCTCCCAAAAGATCACTGAAAGCTTGGCTGAGGTAAGAAAAACTGGACTAACCTTTGCACCCGAAGCCGGAACCCAGAGATTAAGGGACCTGATAGGAAAGAGGGTCAAGGAGGATCAGATTCTCTCAACAGTCGAAACCGTATTTTCCTCGGGATGGAATCTTCTGAAACTTTACTTTATGGTAGGGCTCCCCACTGAGACAGAGGAGGATCTTTTAGGGATCGTGGATCTGATAAAAAAGGTTTTAAAAATCGGAAGAAATTGGGGACCGAACAAAAAACTCAACGTTTCCCTTTCTCCTTTTATTCCCAAGCCCCATACTCCCTTTCAATGGGAGAAGGTAGAGGGGATCGATTCCGTTTTGGAAAAGATTTATTTTATTAAAAGAAAACTAAAGTCCAGAAACCTGAATCTGAGATTTCGTAATCCCAGGATATCTTTTCTGGAAGGGATTATCGGAAGAGGGGATAGAAGAATAGGAAAGATGATTTATTCAGCCTGGAAAGAGGGTGCCAGGCTGGATGCCTGGATGGAGCATTTCGACTTCGAGATATGGAACAGAGCTTTAATGCAAAATGAGATCGGGTTGAAAAAACTTTCCCAGCCAAAAGCTGTTGAAGAACCTCTTCCCTGGGATCACATAGAGACCTCGGTTAGAAAAGAGATCCTGAGAATTCAGAAAGAGAAAATCGACTCTACATTAGCCGAGGATTTTATGGCAAAAAAGTCAGAACCTTCACAACATGTTAAACCAACCTATGAGTCAGAAGATGACCGTTTCGGACGGAAAAAAAGGAAAAGGGATTTAGTTTCAAGGTCAAGGATTGCCAAAACAAAAGTCAGGCTGAAATGGGAGAAAAAGGAGGAGGTCAGGTTCACCTCGCATCTTGATGTGATCCGGATGTTTGAGAGGTCAGTTAGAAGGTCAAAGATACCGGTGGCTTACTCCCTGGGATTCAATCCCCATCAGAAGATCGCTTTCGGACCTCCCCTGCCTCTGGGTTTTATCTCTGACTCGGAGTATCTGGACCTTCAGCTGGAGGAGCCCTATGCTGACGGGTTTTTCCATTTATTAAATCGCTCCCTCCCCCCGGGTTTTAAGTTTCTTGAGGCAAAGCCGATATTCGGAAAAACTCAATCACTTTCAGCGATGATAAATTCAGCTTCTTATGTGATGGTTACGGACAAACCAGTGAGCGAGCTAAAGGAGAAAATGGAGAAGATCTTGGAGGGAAAAAGCTTTTTGATAAAAAGGGGAACAAAGAGTGAACGCAAAGAAATTGATATCAGATACAACGTTATTGACTTAAACTTGGAAGAGATGGAGAAGGGGACAAGGTTAAAAATGATTTTGAGAATCCAGGGAGGGGATTATGCCAGACCGGAGGAGATCTTGTCTTTTGGATTGGGTTTTGATGATTACCAGGTAAAGTCAACCATTATAAAAAGGGATGGGCTCTTGGTTAAAAGGGATGAAAAAACTTTTAATCCCATGGATTTGGTTTAGTGAGAAAAACTAATTCCAGAGAGATCGCCTTAAAGATTTTAAAGGAAATAGAGACCGAGCTTTCTTTTGCCAATGAAACCATTTTGAGATTTTCAAAAAGGTTTTCCCTCTCGGATCTGGACAGAAGGTTTATCACCGAGATCGTGGTGGGCACAACTAAATACCGAAAAAGGATCGATTACCTTTTGGGATTTGTCCTGAAAAAAGATCTTTTGAGCCTGACTCCCTGGATCAGAAATATATTGAGGATGGGAATCTATCAGATCGATTTCATGGACAGGATACCTCATCCAGCAGCAGTCGACGAGTCGGTTAAATTGGCATTGAAGTTCGGACATAAAGGGACCTCATCTTTGGTTAATGCGGTTTTGAGAAATTTCATCAGGGATAAAAATAAGATTGGTTATCCTAAGGACAAAAGCGAATATCTGAGCGTTTATTATTCCTTTCCCCAATGGATGATAAATTCCTGGCTTTCGTCTTTTGGAGAGGAGGATACGGTTGAACTCTGTCGGTATTTTAACAGGAGACCAAATATCTGTTTTCGGGTTAACTCCCTGAAAGCGGATTTAGGGGAGTTTGAAAAAGCTTTAAAGAATTCCAAACTGAAATACCAAAGAGGTCTTTACCTTGAGAATTTCTTTTATCTCAAGTCCCAGGTGGAGCTGGAGAACTTTTTACCTTTTCAAGCTGGAGGGATCTACCTTCAGGATGAAAGCGCTGGTCTGCCAGTTCTGCTTCTGGCTCCAAAGCCAAAAGAAAACATCTTAGACCTTTGCGTTGCCCCGGGTGGAAAGGCAGGTTTTATGGCTGAACTGATGGATAACAAGGGAAGGATCCGGGGAGTGGATATAAGTGAAAAGAGGCTTGAAACGACCAGAGAGAACCTCAATAGATTGGGGATAAAAATCGTAGAATTAATTTGTGCGGATGCTAAAGAATTTTCCTTCTCTGTTTTTGACAGGATACTTCTAGATGCCCCCTGCACCGGTTTGGGTGTTTTGGGAAGAAATGCTGATCTGAGGTGGCGTAAAAAATCCGAGGAAGTGAAAAGGTTGGCGAAGCTTCAGCTGGAGATACTTTTAAATACTGCTGATTTAGTAAAAAGGAGTGGAGCTTTGGTATACAGCACCTGTACCCTCACCCGTGAAGAGAACGACGGGGTGGTAGAAAAATTTTTGGAAAAAAGAGATGATTTCAAAAAGGTCTCTGCTAAAAATTTTATAGATAAAAAGCTTGTGGACGAAAAGGGAATGGTCCGGACTTTTCCTTTCGAACACAAACTGGACGGCAGTTTTACCTGCAGACTGGAAAGAATATGAAGATCTACCCCGGTTTCATAAGTCAAAGACCGCTATTGAAAACAATCGCATTGTTTTTTTATCTTTTAATTTTACTTTTTGCCCTGATCATTTTGATGGATTTTTTGGTTATGCCCAATGTAACCCGTCACGGAAAGGAATCGGTGGTTCCCTCGGTTTTGTATCTGACCCTGGAGGAGGCAAAGGAGGTTTTAGAGGAAAGGGATCTGGGTATAAGGGTTATGTCTGAAAAATACATTCCGGATATGCCTTCCGGGGTGATATTATTCCAGACTCCGGATCCTGAGTTCGTGATTAAGAAAGGAAGGAATATAAAAGTGGTGCTTAGCAAAGGGACCAAATTGACCACCGTTCCGGATTTAAGGGGCGTTTCCCTTCGCCAGGCTGAGATAATGCTTTCGGAGAAGGATTTAATAATCGGGGACATATCCTGGACCACTAATGACAGCTTCCCGGAGAACGTGGTGGTGTTTTCCACCCCGAATTTTGGAGCAGCAGTTCCAGCAGGTCTTTCCATCCACCTGACGGTGAATCAGCTCAATCCCCAGGGGGCAGTGATAGTTCCTAATTTTTTGGGCAAGAGCTTACAGAGGGCTTATAAACTGGCGGAGGATTTCGATCTGAAGATCTCGGAGATAAAATACATAGTTGATAACTCCCTTCTTCCTCGAACGGTGATAGAGCAGATACCCAAACCGGGAGCTGAGGTGGAGCGGAAAACCGAGATCCAGCTGGTGGTGAGCATGACTGAATGAATTAAGATGATTTCAGGTAGTTAAAAAGGAGGAAAAGTTGATAAAAATAGCGCCATCTTTTCTTTCGGCCGATTTCAGAAATCTTCAAAAAGAGGTTAAAAAAGTTGAATCTGCCAGAGCGGATATGATTCATCTGGACATAATGGATGGTCATTTCGTTCCCAATATTACATTTGGACCAATGATCGTCAGGGATATCAAAAGGTGTACCAGGCTTCCCCTGGACGTTCACCTGATGATAGAGAACCCTGATTTCTATCTGGAGGATTTCAAGGATGCTGGAGCGGATTATCTAACCATCTCCATAGAATCGGCAACCCACCTTCACCGAACCCTGGCCAGAATAAAGGAACTGAAGATGAAAGCAGGGTGTGCTTTAAGCCCAGGTACTCCTTTTGATCTGGTTAAGCCGGTGATGAAAAATTTAGACCTTTTGCTTCTGATGACGGTGAATCCCGGTTTCGGCGGGCAGAGTTTTATTCCCGATGTTTTGGATAAGATAAAAATAGCAAAGGATTACATCAAAAAGAATAAGCTCAGAGCCGAAATCGAGGTGGACGGGGGGATAAATCCCCAGACTGCGAAATTAGTAACCGAAGCTGGTGCAACCATTCTGGTGGCAGGGGATGCGATTTTTAAAAGCAAGGATTATAAGATGGTAATAAAGAGGATGAGAGAATCAGGAAAGGTCCGTTAATGAAGAAAGTAGGAATACTCTTTTTGAACCATTGAGAGTGTTGAAAAGTGTGATCTGTTCAAATTCAAAAATTATATCCTATATTAACTATCCAGGATTTTATCTCGGTTATATCTTCCTGAGCAAATACATCCATGTAGATTTTTCTTTTATAGGAGAAGCCCAGTCCCAGGGAGTAGTAGGACTTAAGTTCTTTGGTGGAGCTTCTGTCAAGACTTTTGGTGTCCTGATAAACCAGCAATCCACCAAGCCTTCCCTTGATCATTTTATGTAATTTAGCTTCCACGCACACGGGAAGAGTGATTCTGAAATTATCGTTGGTCACGTCTATTTTATCCTCCCACTCGGTGGTATCGGAATAGACAATAATATCGTTCTTGCTTCTATGCTCGAATGACATCTCTTTTTCTTCTCTTCTTACCTTGACTTTATCCAGATAACCTACCAGTGCTAAGCCGAACTTTATAGCTCTGGAAAAGTCATGCTCAAGGCCGCTTCCGACTTTTAAACTGTAAACTTTATCTTTGTTTTCACTGGTTTCTAAATAGCCTGTGATAATGGATTTTTGTACAACGGAATTGATCTCGCTCAAGTTGTAATCAGAGTTGTTTATATACCCACTGATATCATATTTCAGAAATCTACCTCCGAGAAGGAAGGTAAGTTTAGTTCTATAGCTGGGTCGGTACTTGACGTTGATATTCGCTCCCCAGGATTTGACCTTATGTCTAAAGCTTTTTTTATTACGGGTTAAAGACGAGTTAATCTTGGATGGGGTATAGGAATAGTAATAGCTGATGAGATCATTATTCTTGTGAGATGTGTCTTGGTAAGAGATACTTCCATAATGGATATTTAAATCCAGCTGGGTCGATCTGTCAGGTTTGAGAATAAGACCTATGCTTCCTCGGTGTAAATCGGGGGAGTTGTCAGTGTATTCATCTTTTTTTGTTAAATTTTCATATTCAATTTCCTCGGTCTCGGGGTCACTATCAATATCTTGACTTTGGTAATCCAGTTCATAAAAATTATTATTTTTCAAGTAAGTGTAATCAATCCCAATCCTTAGCTGGCGAGAGATTTTAATTCCATATATGGATTTGAAGTTGCTTATCGTTTCCTTGGTGGAACTTTTTGAAGAATAGATTGACCTTCGGTTATTTTGAGAGTAGATATACGTTTTATCATAGGAGTCATGCGTAGTTTTCTTGTCGGGCTTCAACTCCGCTACCAAGGCTATACTTCCGTAATTAAAAACAGGGAGAACGACTCCTCCTAAAGCAGTGTTTCTATTATGAAAATAGCTGTTAAAATCCGTCTGCTGGCTTGAAGAGGTTTGGGATTCATTTTGGGAATTATTCATTTTTCCAAGTCGATATTCGGTGTGTCCGATTATGGTGGGAAAATCGTAACTCGTAGGAAAGACTGATATATATTCTGGCTCTTTGTAATTGTTGTACTGTCCGAATACTTTTATCTGTTTAACAAAGGAAAGGTAAGCCGGGTTTCTGTATACGTCGGTGTAGCTATCATCGATTATTCCCGTAAACTCATCTCCTAAAGCCCGGATACGAAGGGAGGGATGGAGATAGGCAAAGGTCTCTGCTGCTGCAAAAAATAAAAATAAAACCAGGGGAAATAGGATAAAAAGCCTTTTCATCTTTTGTCTCCTTGAAGTGGTTATTAAGATTAACACCCTTTTAATTCATATAGAATATAGTATTAAAAAGAAAAATGTCAAGAAAAAAAGCCTGTTTTCACAAGAAAAAACAGGCTTTTTCGTCATTTTGTATAATTTGTTCGGGGTAAGTAACCCGAACCAACTGGTCTATTCTTTTTCGTAAGCTTTGATTATCTCCACTTTATTCTGGGGAAAATCTTGTGCCCCAGTTGGAACCTGAGCTATCTTGTCCACCACATCCATACCATTTACAACATGCCCGAAGACCACGAAATTCTGCTGATCCAGAGGGGCAGTGCGCTCGGTGGTGAGACAGATGTAGAACTGGCTGGCGTTGGTGCCCAGGGCTGATTTTGCCATGGCGATTGCTCCACGCTGGTGATTTTTAACCACCGGTTCCTGGGGCAATCGATATCCCGGTCCTCCTGTTCCGTTGCCCAGAGGATCACCTCCCTGAATTACAAAACCAGGTACCAGACGGTGGAAAGTTAAACCATCGTAGAATCCTTTGTCAACCAGATACAAAAAATTCTCCGCATTTTTGGGAGCCTCTTTCCAGTAGAGCTCGATCTCGATATTGCCATGATTGGTCTCCATCACCACCACAGGATTTTTATCCCTTTGAATCGAGCCAAACTCCGGTTCGGGAACACTCAGTCTCCAATCGGTTTCTTCCTCAACAGCTTGTTCAGCTGCCATTTCTTCTTCCTCAACTTTTTGCTCGGCTTTTTGCTCTGCCTGGCCGCAGGCGAGGAATATGGATATGACAACGATTAGCAAATAAGTTAGTCTTTTCATTGCATTCCTCCTTTGGTTTTAAAAAAAGTGTTTTTCAAAGAAATTTAGATTCTCTCACCTCCTTTGTTTTGAATTTTTTTGAAATATAACAACCAAAGAATTCTTGTCAAGGAATTTGTGACTCGTTTTTTTGGGAAATCAGCGGATTTTGGGGTTGAATCGCTGAGGGCGCTGAGAAAAGTGAAGTTGGTGAGTAAAATCAGAAAAACGAAAATTGTGGTGAATTTTTTATTCATATTATGTACTGACTTTTAGCCCACATTGGGGGCAACGTGGGTATACCAGGTTGAATCGCTGAAGTCGCTGAAAAATATAAATTTGTGAAATTAATGAGAAAAGACGAAGTTTTGATGTTTTTATTACTCATATCATCTGTGAATTATTGACCCATGTTCGAGGCAGCGTAGCCATACTGAAAGAGGGTAGATTCTCCGCCCTGCCCTCAATGTGGGGTAGATTATCATAAGAAAATCACATCCTTTTGATGTAGGAGTCGTGAATCTTAATTCTGTTTAATGATCTTCTTTCAGCGGCTGAGGCACGGGGTAAATCTACTGTTGGATCTTTGGATTTTAGCCTCTTCTTTGCCCTTTCCAGAGCTTCTTGAGCTCTCTTTTTGTTTATATCCTCAGGCGATTCGATGGAGTCAGCTAATATGGTAACCTGGTTTTTGTAAACCTCAAGAAAACCACTGGAGACAGAATAGATTTTTTCCTGGTTAACTTTATCCTTAACCGTGAGCTTTCCCGGAATAAGTGAGGTTACCAATGGAGCGTGGTTGGTTAAAACTCCCAGATATCCCTCTGAGCCTGGCGCGATAATCGAATTTACTTCCAGTTCCCTATATATCTTTTCCGGTGTTACTATGCTGAGCTTAAACATAATTTTCTTAGACTGAATTTTATTATTACTTCACCGCTTTTAACTTCTCAGCTTTCTCGTATACCTCTTCTATGGTTCCCGTCATATAGAACGCTTGTTCTGGATACTGGTCCATCTCACCATCCAAAATCTTTTTGAAACCTTTTACCGTATCCTCGAGCTTGACGTATTTGCCTTCGGTTCCGGTGAACTCAACTGCCACAAAGAAAGGTTGGGTTAAAAACCTCTGGATCTTTCTTGCCCGGGCAACGGTGATTTTGTCCTCGTCGGAAAGCTCCTCTATTCCTAAGATGGCGATGATGTCCTGAAGGTCTTTGTATCTCTGCAAAATCTTCTGCACGGATCTGGCAACATCGTAGTGCTCCTCTCCCACGATCTTGGGATCTAAAATCCTTGAGGTCGATGCCAGAGGATCGATGGCCGGGTACAAGCCCAACTCGAAAATCTGCCTGGAGAGGGCGGTTACCGCATCCAGATGGGAGAAGGTGGTGGCTGGGGCAGGATCGGTGAAATCGTCTGCAGGAACGAAGATCGCCTGAACCGAGGTGATGGAGCCACTTTTGGTTGAGGTGATTCTTTCCTGAAGCTCACCCATCTCAGTTCCCAAAGTGGGTTGATAACCGACAGCGGAAGGCATTCTGCCCAGAAGGGCTGAAACTTCTGAACCTGCCTGGACGAACCTGAAGATGTTGTCTATGAAAATCAAGATGTCCCGGTGCTCCTCGTCTCTAAAATATTCAGCCATGGCCAGACCGGTGAGACCAACTCTTAATCTGGCTCCGGGGGGCTCGTTCATCTGACCGAAAACCAAAACCGTCTTTTTCAAGACTCCTGACTGCTTCATCTCCAGCCACAGGTCATTCCCCTCCCTGGTCCTTTCTCCAATCCCGCAGAAAACGGAGTAACCACCGTGCTCGGTAGCGATGTTTCTAATCAGCTCCATCACAATGACGGTCTTTCCTACTCCCGCACCCCCGAAAAGCCCGACCTTTCCACCCTTGGGAATGGGCTGGATCAGATCAATGGCTTTTATCCCTGTTTCCAGAACCGAGGTTTCGGTCTCCTGCTGTTCGAAGGTTGGGGGAGGGCGGTGGATAGGGTATCTTTTGTCAGTATTCTGAAGCGGTCCCAACTGGTCTATGGGTTCACCCAGAAGGTTGAAAAGCCTTCCCAGGGTCTCGGGTCCAACCGGGACGGTTATCGATTTACCGGTGTCCAGAGCCGGCATACCCCTTACCAGACCGTCGGTGGAGGATAAGGCTACGCACCTGACCATGTTATCACCAAGATGCATCGAGACCTCGACGGTAAGGTCGATTTTCTTCTTCTCATCTTTAATCTTAAGGGCATTGTTAATCCTGGGAAGACGGTCCGGGGGAAACTCGATGTCCACGGTGGGACCTATGACCTGTCTTATTTTACCGATGTTTTGATTTTGCTGGTTCATTTTCCTTCTTTTCTTTTAGGTTATGATTTATCTATATTCAAAAATTATAATTTTACATTTCAATTTGCAATTTATCATATTGTTGATGAAGCTAAAGCTTCGTAATCTAAAGATTTTACCCTTTTAAAGCCTCGGCTCCGGAGGCTATCTCCAGCATCTCTTTGGTTATGGCTGCCTGCCTGAGTTTGTTGCGAATCAGGGTCAGCTCTTCGATCATCTCCTCCGCATTTTTAGTTGCGGCGCTCATGGCGGTCATCCTGGAACCGTGCTCGGAAGCAAAGGATTCGAAAAGCGCCATCTGAACTCTGTTTATACAGTATCTGGGTAATAGAACATCAAAAATCTCCTCCACATTGGGCTCAAAGATGTAATCTATTTGTAGTTTTTTTTCTTTATTCTCCGGTTCTATGTTTAAAAATTTTTCCAGAGTTACTTTAAAGGTTGCGGGATTTAAAAATTGTGTATAAAGGGTATATACCTGATCGTATTTATTTGATAAAAAAAGCTCGATCAAAATATTGGTTATGCTTTTTAACTGAGAAGCAGTGACCTTTCCTTCCAATCCCGGATAACTTTGGACGATCTCCCATTTTTCCCTTCGGAAGTGATTGAACCCTTTCTTGCCTACGATCACCAGACCGACTTGATCCTTCTCATAATCTTCTAAAAATGATTTTGCTTCCTTAAAGATATTGGCGTTAAAGGGTCCGCACAAACCCCGGTCTGAGGTTATGAGAAAAAGCAAGGTCTTTTTAATCTTTTCTCTTTTCTCAAAAAGGGGATGGTAAAAGGAAGTTTTCGCTCTGGAGAGGTTTTTTAACAGAAGGTCAAGCTTTTTTGCGTAGGGGCGAGAGGACTCAACGTTGCTCTGAGCTTTCTTAAGCCGGGCAGCAGCTACCATCTTCATGGCTTTGGTGATCTGCTGGGTGTTCTGAACCGTTCTTATCCTTCTTCTTATCTCCCTTAATGCCTGCATAGCTTAAGTTTTTGTAAAAGCGTTTTTAAACTCCCCTATGCCCTTTTTCAGATTATCCTCTGTTTTCTGATCCAGTTCCTTGGTTTGGGAGATGGAGTGACCTACATCGGGATATTTTTCATCCATAAATTCCAGAAAATCTTTTTCGAATCTTTTTATCCTTTCAGTTGGAACGTCATCCAGATATCCGTTAACCACGGTATAGAGTATTATCACCTGATGAGCTAAACTCATGGGAACGTACTGGTCCTGCTTTAAGACCTCGGTTGCTTTCTCACCTCGGGTGAGCTGGGATTTGGTAGCCTCATCCAGCTCTGCCCCGAACTGAACGAATGCAGCCAGTTCCCGGTACTGGGCCAGATCAAGCCTCAGTCTTCCGGCAACTTTTTTAATTGCTTTGGTTTGTGCGTTTCCGCCTACCCTGGAAACCGATATTCCAACGTTGATGGCAGGTCTTATCCCGGCATAGAAAAGGTCGGTTTCCAGGAATATCTGTCCATCGGTGATGGAGATCACATTGGTGGGGATATAGGTTGAGATGTCCCCGGCCTGGGTCTCGATCACCGGCAAGGCGGTCAAAGATCCACCTCCCAGCTCGTCCGAGAGCTTGGCTGCCCTTTCCAGAAGCCTGGAGTGCAGGTAGAAAACGTCTCCGGGATAAGCTTCCCTTCCGGGAGGTCGTCTCAGTAGCAAAGAAATCTGCCTGTATGATTGGGCATGCTTGGAAAGATCATCGTAGGCTACCACCACATGCCTTCCGGTATACAAAAACTCCTCACCCATGGCACATCCAGCATAGGGTGCCAGGTACTGGAGAGGAGCAGGATCAGTTGCCGATGCCACCACTACGATGGTATAGTCCATGGCACCATAATTCTCAAAGGTTTTTACCAACTGGGCTATGGTGGATGATTTCTGTCCCACAGCAACGTAAATGCAAAAGATGTCAGAGTCCCTTTGATTTATTATGGTGTCCAGAATAATTGCGGTCTTTCCGGTCTGGCGATCACCAATTATAAGCTCTCTCTGACCCCTTCCGATGGGGATCATCGAATCGATGGCTTTGATTCCGGTTTGAACCGGATTTTTTACCGGCATTCTCTGAACCACGTTGGGGGCATTCCCCTCCAGAGGACGATACTTATCCGTAACTATGGGACCCTTGTCGTCAATGGGCTCTCCCAGGGCATTGACCACCCTTCCCACCAGTGCCTCCCCCACCGGAACCGAGGCGATCCTGCTTGTCCTTTTGACCTGATCCCCCTCCTTGATCTCCTCGTCCGAGCCCAGGATCACCGCTCCCACGTTATCCTCTTCCAGATTAAGAATCATACCCATGATTCCGTTAGGAAACTCAATCAGCTCGCTCATCATCGCATCTTCCAATCCCCATATCCGGGCTATCCCATCCCCCACCTGAAGCACAGTTCCGACGCTTTCCATTTTAAGTTCGGATTTGTACTTTTCTATCTCTTTCTGGATGACCGAACTTACCTCTTCTGGATTCAAAGGCATAAAAAATCTCCTGTTTATTTGATCTTAGCCTGTTTAACCTTTTCTTTTATCTGATTTAACTGGCATCTTACGCTTCTATCGATTACTTTACCTCCCACAACCACAACTATACCCCCGATTATGGAGGGGTCGACTTTTTTCTCCATCTCTATTTTCTTTTTGAATTTTCTCTCCAATTTCTCTTTTAAGATCCGGGCTAAATCCTCAGCCAGAGGTATGGCGGTTTTTACCTCTGCCTTTATGATTCCCCTATCCTCTTTTTTCAGGATTCCAAACTCCGAGCATATCTCGGGGAGATAGCTTAATCTGTTTTTCTCTATCAAAAGCAGAAGTAAATTTAACAGGATATCAGAGACTTTATCTTTGAATGTCGTTTTTAAAAAGCTCTTTTTGTCTTTATCCCTTACCTTGGGTGAGAGCAAGAAGTTTTTAAAGGACGGATCCTCTTCGAAGAATTTAAGAAAGAGCAGAAGGTCTTTTTCCGCGGCATCTTCCATCTGGTATTTTTTTAAAGCTCTGAAAAGCGCCTGTCCGTACTTTTTTCCGACCTCTGCTGCGATCATTGGATCTCCTCAACCTCGTCGATAAAATCCTTGATTAATTTTTCATGATTCTTTTGATCCAGCTTTTCCCGGAGAATCTTCTCGGTAACGCTGAGGGTCATATCCACCATATCATCCCTCAGTTGTACCTTGGCTTTCTCCACGTCCCTTTCGAGCTCCTCCTTTGCCCTTTGAATTAAAACCTGGGCATCCTTTCTGGCAGCCTCCTTGATCTCGAAAGCCATTTTCTGACCTTGCTTGGCAGCCTCCTGTATTCTTTTCCGCCCTATCGAATCTATATCCTTGAGCTTCTCCTCATATTCGGAGGATAACTTATCGACATCTTTTTTCTGTTGTTCTATTGTGTCGAACTCGGATTTGATCTTTGATTTCCTCTGATCCAGCATTTTTAAAAGAGGTTTCCAGGCGAATTTTTTCAGGATCCACAATGCGATTAAAAATCCGATGATCTGAGTAACTATTTGAGCTAATCCCAAATTCATTTAACTCTCCTTTAGCAAGGTGAGTAAATCCCCCCCCGCCTTTGGCGGGAGGGGGCTGTGATTTAAGATATCTTTCCCTGAAGCACAAATACCGTTACCAGAGCGTAGATGGTTAAAGCCTCCAGAAGTGCGCATCCGATGATCATTCCGGTCTGGATGCGGGTAGCAGCCTCAGGCTGGCGTCCCATCGCCTCCATGGCTGCGGAGACCGCTTTACCCAAGCCGAAAGCAGAGCCGAAAGCCGCTATGGCTAATCCGATGGGTAAGGTTAGTGCTAAAGCGATCTGATAGGTCATACGACCTCCTTTCTTATTTTAAACTTATTCTAATGTTCTTCATGCGGCATCATCAGAGAAAAATAAATGGTTGAAAGCAGGGTGAAAACTAAAGCCTGTATGGTTGCGAAAAGTATATCCAGAAGAATAAAGGGCACCTGCAGGGGAAGCCCCACCGGAGCCTTTAAAAAGCTCAAAGAGGCAACGCCCAGGATGACGAAAACCGCAACCAGAATGTCCTCTCCCATGATGTTTCCGAAGAGTCGCATGGCCAGACTTAAGGGTTTTATGAATTCCTCCAGTATGTGGATGGGTAAATTCAAAGGGATCAGAACCCAGCCCACAAAATCCCTGGGCTCTCCCGCCAGATGTGAGAGGTAGCCCAAAAATCCCAGAGAT
>Ga0111201_1016_pt1 | contig 30365 bp, 30 predicted proteins | sample DeeMarSWOR324_28_FD_80375 | JGI IMG/M metagenome (GOLD analysis project Ga0111201, IMG submission 80375) | candidate division Zixibacteria bacterium SM23_73_2 | reverse complement strand
GTTTTGGAACTTCTTAAAAAGAAAAATGCAGAGAATATTCTTCTTTTCGGAGGCGGTATTATTCCTGAGGAGGATATCCAGAAACTTGAAAAGATGGGGGTGGGAAAACTCTTTACCCCGGGTGCAATCACTACCGAGGCGATCGATTATCTCAAAGAGGAGATACCTAAAAGAAGGAAAGAGGAGAAGCTTTTTTAGACTTGAGTTTTGAAAAAGAGATTTGAGAACAAAATAGGCAGTACACAGTAGACAGTATGCAGGAAAAAAAGAGAGAAGATAACATTTAAGATTGGAGGAATGATGACTTACAATCTTGTTGAGTCTCAGCAGCAGGTTAGGGATATGGCACGGGAATTCGGGGAGAAGGAGATTGCGCCAATAGCGAGGGAGCTGGATAGAGGGGCTGCTGAGTTTCCCATGGAGTTTTACAAGAAAATGGCAGCTAAGGGTTTCGTTGCCTTCCCGGTTTCCGAACAGTACGGTGGACTGGGAAGAAGCAAACTGGATTACGTGACCTTGATCGAGGAGATTGCCTGGTTCGATGCCTCGGCTGCTATCATAATGGCTGTATCCAATCTGGCTTCCTATCCTATTGAGAAGTTCGGAACCGAGGAGCAGAAAAGGCAATATCTGCCCAAGATGTGCGCAGGAGAGTGGGTTGGGGCTTTTGCCTTAACAGAGCCCGATGCTGGTTCTGATGCTACCAATCAAAAGACCACTGCCGTAGAGGAGGGGGATAAATACATCATAAACGGGGAGAAGATATTTATCCAGCACGGGAACGTTGCTGATGTGATGGTTTTGATCTGTAAAATCGTTCAGGAAGGGGAGAAAGATAAGGTATCTGCTGTCATTCTTAAGGCTCCGGTTGATGGTCTTACCAGAGAGATTTTGAAGGGGAAGATGGGTTTAAGAGCTGCCACCACCGGAAGGTTGAAGTTGGAAAACGTCAAGGTTCCCAAAGACAATCTTTTGGGAGAGGTTGGAAAAGGATTCAGAATGGCTCTGGGTACCTTGGACAGCGCCAGAATCGGAGTTGCTGCCCAGTCAGTTGGAATTGCCCAGAGGGCATTTGACGAATCGGTAAAATATTCCAAAACCAGGATCCAGTTCGGAGCTCCCATTGCTAAGCTTCAGGCTATTCAGTGGATGATTGCGGATATGAGCACCAGACTTGAGGCAGCAAGGCTTTTAACTTACAAAGCAGCCACTCTGGAAGATAAAAAAGAGCGGTTTACCAGGGAGGCTGCTGAGGCAAAGCTTTTCGCCTCCGAGACCTCCAATTTCTGCGTTAACAAAGCCATGCAGATTCACGGTGGCTATGGCTACATCGGGGAGTTCTCCGATATTGAGAAAATCTACCGGGACCAGAGGATAACCGAGATCTACGAGGGAACCTCCGAGGTGCAGAGGCTGGTGATCTCGGCAAGTCATTTAAGATAAAAATCAGGGGAGGGGCCTGTCCCCTCCCATGGGTGGGGAAAAGTCCGAAGAATCTTGACAGCCCCGCCCCTGCAAATATATCGAAAATCATGCAGCTTGGGGATTACGAAATACATATTTTTGCTGAAAATCGCTGGAGGATCGACGGGGGGGCTATGTTCGGGGTGGTGCCTAAGGTGATCTGGGGAAAGATGGTTCAAAGCGATGAGTTCAACCGGGTAAAGCTGGATACCAATATTGTTCTTTTAAAATCGGATAAGGGGAATATCATCGTCGATTCGGGTATGGGAGATACACTCACCGACAGGCAAAAGAAAATATTCGGGATAAATAGTGATTCAGCTTTGGAAAGAAATCTTAACTCCTTTGGTTTAAAACCTGAGGATATCGATATCGTGATATTAACTCATTTGCACCTTGATCATTCCGGCGGCACGGTAAAACTGGATAAAGAAAGAAAAAAAATCCCCAGGTTTCCCAATGCCAAACACGTTGTTCAGAAAAAAGAGTTTGAGGATGCCAAAAATCCAGACGAGAGGACAGCTGCGACCTATATACCTGAAAATTTTTTAATGTTAAAGGAAAATAATCTTTTAGAGTTAGTGGATGGGGGAAAAGAGATATTGCCGGGAATAAGAGTTTTGCCAACCGGTGGTCATTCGAATGGACACCAGGCAGTTTTAATCCAATCCCAAGGAAAAGCCATCCTCTGTCCAGGGGATATAATTCCAACCCAAAATCATCTTAAAATTCCCTATGTGGCAAGCGTTGATACCCACCCTCTGGAAACCATGAAAGTAAAAAAGGAATTTATCAAAAAGGCAACCGATGACGGATGGATGTTTGCTTTTGATCACGATCTGGATATGAAGTTATGCAGATTAAAGAAGGTAAACGATACCTTCATACCTTCCAAAATAGAAGCTTAGGAGAAAATCATGTCTATTGAGGAGAAGATCAAGCTTTTAAAAAGGAAACAAAAAGAGGCAAAATTGGGAGGGGGTCAGAAAAGGATCGACGCCCAGCATAAAAAAGGCAAGCTCACTGCCAGGGAGAGATTGGATCTGCTTTTAGATGAGGGAAGCTTCGAGGAATTCGACATGTTCGTGATGCACCGCTGCCGGGATTTCGGTCTGGATAAGCAGAGGGTATTCGGGGATGGAGTGGTGACCGGATACGGAACTATCGATGGTAGGTTAACTTTTGTCTTTTCTCAGGATTTTACCACCTTTGGAGGCTCTCTTTCCGAGGCTCATGCTGAGAAGGTCTGCAAGATAATGGATATGGCGGTGAAGGTGGGAGCACCGGTAATCGGGTTGAACGACTCCGGGGGTGCAAGGATTCAGGAGGGGGTGGTCAGCCTGGGCGGATACGCTGATATTTTCCTGCGCAATACCTTAGTCTCGGGGGTGGTTCCTCAGATCTCGGTGGTTCTGGGTCCCTGCGCTGGAGGAGCGGTTTACTCGCCTGCCATAACCGATTTCATCTTCATGGTCAAGGATACCAGCTACATGTTCGTTACCGGTCCCAACGTGGTTAAGACCGTTACCCACGAGGAGGTTACCTTCGAGCAGCTGGGTGGACCAGAGGTGCATTCCACCAAATCCGGAGTCTGCCATTTCGTGGGAGAAAACGAGGGAGAAACCCTTTCTCTGGTCAGAAAGCTTTTCGGGTTTATTCCCCTGAACAACCTGGAGGATCCACCGGAGATCGCTTTCTTGGATCCGGTTGATAGGGCTGACGAGGAGCTAAATCACATAGTTCCCGATGATCCTGCCAAGCCCTATGACATCAAAGAGGTTATAAAAAGGGTGGTGGATAACGGGGATTTTCTGGAGGTACACCAGAACTTTGCTCAAAACCTGGTGGTTGGATTCGCCCGTATGGCTGGAAAACCGGTTGGCATTGTAGGAAACCAGCCTGCGGTTTTAGCTGGAGTTCTGGATATCAATTCCTCGATCAAAGGTGCTCGATTCGTCAGGTTCTGCGATGCTTTTAACATCCCCCTGATGGTGTTTGAGGATGTTCCCGGCTTTTTACCAGGTACCGCACAGGAGTTCGGAGGAATAATAAAGCACGGGGCGAAGCTTCTATATTCGTTTTGCGAGGCAACGGTTCCCAAGGTTACCGTTATAACCAGAAAGGCTTACGGTGGCGCTTACGACGTTATGAACTCCAAGCACGTCAGAGGCGATATCAACTACGCCTGGCCCACAGCCGAGATTGCGGTTATGGGTCCAAAGGGTGCGGTGGAGATAATATTCAAAAAGGAGATAGCCGAATCCCCCGATGCTGGTAAAGCCACCGATGAAAAGGTCCAGGAGTTCAGGGAGAGGTTCGCCAATCCATACACCGCTGCTGAACGCGGGTATGTCGATGACGTGATAGAACCCAGATTCACCAGGCCCCGACTGATAAAAGCACTGTCCATGCTCGATACCAAAAAGGATTTGAATCCACCGAAAAAGCATGGGAATATTCCTTTGTAGGTAGGTGATAGGTTTTAGGTGATAGGTGATAGGTGATAGAGCATAGAGGAAGACTTTAGTGATATAATTTTTCTTTGGAGTGCTTTAGTTATTTTTCATAGTGAAAGAGAGTTATGTTTAAAAAGATATTGATAGCTAATCGAGGTGAGATCGCGGTAAGGATTATCCGGGCTTGTAAGGAGATGGGAATTAAAGCGGTTTCGGTTTTCTCCGAGATCGACAGAAAATCTTTGCATGTCAGGCTTTCGGATGAGGCTTATTTTATCGGCCCTCCCCCTTCAAATCAGAGCTATCTGGTTATGGAAAAGCTCGTTAACGTGGCGCAGAAATCGGGTGCGGAGGCGATTCACCCGGGATATGGATTTTTAGCTGAAAATTACAAGTTCGCCAAATTGGTTGAGGATGCGGGATTAGCTTTTATCGGTCCCCCCTCAAATGCAATAGAGCTTCTGGGGGATAAGATGAGAGCAAGAAAGGCCATCTCCCAATCCGGCGTGCCGATTGTTCCGGGAATGGAAAAATCCATAGCATCCGAGGAGGAGGCGGTTTCCTTTGCCAGGGATATCGGTTTTCCTGTTTTAATTAAAGCGGCTGCAGGTGGTGGAGGAAAAGGGATGAGAATCGTGGAGAATCCCAAACAGATGAAAGATGCAATCAGGGGTGCATCCTTTGAAGCCAAGTCCGCTTTCGGGGATGAGAGAATCTACATTGAGAAATATCTGGAAAAACCCAGGCATGTCGAGTTTCAAATTCTGGCTGATAAACACGGAAATATGATTCATTTAGGTGAAAGGGAGTGCTCTATTCAAAGGAGACATCAAAAGGTGATCGAGGAATCCCCTTCTACTATAGTGGATGAGGATATGAGAAAAAGGATGGGTGAAGCTGCAGTGAAGGCTGCAAAAGTTTCAGGCTATGTAAATGCAGGCACAATGGAATTTTTGGTGGATAAGGATAAGAATTTCTATTTTCTTGAATCCAATACCCGGCTTCAGGTGGAACATCCGGTAACTGAGCTGGTGACCGGAATAGACATTGTCAAAGAGCAGTTAAGGATAGCTTCCGGGGAAAAGCTTTCCACAAGACAGGAAGATATCAGATGGAAAGGCGCATCCATCGAGTGCCGTATCTATGCTGAGGATCCCTATAACGATTTCCTTCCTTCCTCAGGCAAAATCACCTCTTATCTTGAGCCCTCCGGTCCCGGGGTGAGGATAGATTCCGGGCTTTACGAGGGGTGTGAGATCTCTTTGTATTACGATCCCATAATCTCCAAGCTTTTAACCTGGAGCTCCACCAGGGATGAGGCGATCTCCAGAATGAAAAGAGCACTTTTGGAATATCACATCTCCGGAATTTCCACCACCATACCTTTCCATCTTCTGGTGATGGATAACAAGAAATTTTTAAAAGGGGACATATCCACCCATTTCATTCAGGAGGAGTTCGGGAAAAAGGAGATTGAGACAGATCATGATGAGCTTTACAAGGTGATTGCTCTTTTTTCTGCTTTGACCGATTTTCAGGGTAAAAAGAAGTTGAAAGCTCCTGAAGGTAAAAAGTTCAAACAGAGCTCCTGGAAAATTGAAGGAAGAAGAATAGGATTAAGAAGGTTTGGGTTTTAAATGAAATACATTGCCAGGATAAAAGGTAAAGAATTTAAAATAGATATCGAGGAAAAGCAGGGTCAACTTGAAGTGATTCTGGATAACCAGCCGGTATCAGTGGATTTCAGCACGATCAAGCATCCGAATTTTCTATCGCTTCTTCTGGATAACCTCTCCTACGATGCTGAGGTAATTTCTGATTCCAGAAAATATTTTGTTACGATAGGTGGCAATAGATATGAATGCACCTTAGAGGACGAGAGATTTGCCAGGTTAAAGGATTTTGCCGGTATTAGATCAAAGAAGGTTCTGGAAAAAGAATTCAAAACTCCCATGCCGGGCCTGGTTGTTGCAGTTGAAGTGAATGAGGGGGATGAGGTTAAATCCGGAGATGGTATGGTCATCGTTGAGGCGATGAAGATGGAAAACGAGCTCAAAGCGTCCTTTGATGGCAAGATCAAAAAGATCTGCGTAAAAGTCGGTCAGCCGGTGGAGAAGGATGAGGTTTTGGTGGTGTTTGAGTAGGTAGAAGGTTTTAAGCATTAGGTATTAACGAAGCGATGGGTCTCAGAGATTCTTCCCCCGCAGATGGCGGGATTAAAATGAAACAGTTGTATTAATTTGATGCTTTGGGAATTCAAAAGATGTCCGAAGAACTCTTTGAACTTAGCATAGGAGTGCCCGAAGCAAAGCAGTGAAATTTTGAAATTTCGATTTAGAGATAGAATCCTGAAAGAGGTTGTTTACGCATAAGATATTAACGTATCCTACTAAGTAAGACCTTTTTCGTAGTGAGGATTGCCAATGATGGATCCAAGAAAAGTATTAAGAAAGAAAATTGATTCTATTAAAAAGGGGGAAATACTTAGGATATGTAAAAAGAACGATATTATTTTTATAGGAATCTTTGGTTCTTTTATCCGGGGCGATGTTAAAGAAGACAGTGACATCGACCTTCTGGCTCGATTTTCAAAGAGAAAAAGTCTACTTGACCTTGTTAGAATCGAAAGGGAGCTTTCGGAAGTTTTGGGCAGAAAAGTGGACTTGCTAACCGAGGGGTCTATCAGTCCTTACTTAAAGGATATAATTAAAAATCAGCTGCAAGTAATTTATGAAGAAAAGAGATGATTCGATATATTTAAGACACATATTGGACTCTATTGGGAAAATTACAGAATACCTTAAAGGAATCGATTACAAAACTTTTAAAAAGAATACGCTGCTTCAGGATGGAGTGATCAGGCAGGTACAAATTATTGGAGAAGCGGCAAGAAGAATATCCTCTAATTTAAAAGTCAAATACCCGGATGTTCCGTGGAGAGATATAACCGGAATTAGAAACAAACTCATTCACGATTATTTTGGAGTGGATATAGATGCAGTGTGGTCTACGGTAAAAGAGGATATTCCTTTGCTCAAAAGTCAAATAGAGAAGATTCTGAAAGATGTTTATTCATAGTAGAGAGTCGTTGATATGAAAAAAGACGGAAATAGGGAGCGTTTTGAGGCTTCTTCCGGGATCTCAATAAAACAACTTTACACTCCTGAGGATATAAAAGACCAAAATTACGAGAGGGATTTAGGCTTCCCCGGTAAGTATCCTTTCACCCGGGGGATATATGACACTATGTACCGGGGAAAGTTCTGGACTATGAGACAATATGCCGGGTTCGGGACTGCGGAGGAGTCGAACAAAAGATACAGGTATCTTCTTTCTCAGGGGCAGACCGGTTTATCGGTTGCTTTTGATCTGCCAACTCAGATAGGATATGACTCAGACCATCCCATGTCCAAAGGAGAGGTGGGGAAAACAGGGGTGGCTATTGATTCTTTAAAGGATATGGAGACACTTTTCGATGGTATTCCTCTTGACAAGGTCTCCACCTCGATGACCATCAATTCAACGGCAATTGTTCTTTTGGCAATGTATTTAGCATTAGCTAGAAAGAAAAAGATCTCCTTTAATTTGGTATCAGGAACTATCCAGAACGATATTCTAAAGGAATATATTGCAAGGGGAACATATATTTTTCCGCCCAAGCCTTCGATGAGGATTATAACCGATATATTCAAGTTTGCCAAGGATAAACTTCCTAAGTTTAATACGATATCAATATCAGGTTACCACATAAGGGAGGCAGGTGCAACTGCTGTTCAGGAGATTGCTTTTACCTTGGCTAATGGTATCGCCTATGTTGAAAAAGCAATCTCAGCTGGAATGAAAGTCGACGATTTTGCAAAAAGACTATCGTTTTTTTTAAATTCCCACAATGATTTCTTCGAGGAGATCGCCAAATTCAGGGCAGCAAGAAGGCTCTGGGCTAAGATAATGAGGGAGGAATTCAAAGCCAAAGATGAGGACTCCTGCAAACTCAGATTTCATACCCAGACAGCAGGATGTACCCTGACCGCAAGAGAACCGGAGAATAACGTTGTTAGAGTAACCCTTCAAGCCTTGGCCTCGGTTCTGGGAGGAACTCAATCCCTTCATACCAACTCGAGAGACGAGGCTTTGTCTTTACCTTCACAGCTTTCAGCCCAGATAGCTTTACGGACCCAGCAGATAATAGCTTATGAATCAGGTGTTGGCAGCACAGTTGATCCGGTAGGTGGTTCCTATTTTATCGAACATCTAACAGATGAGATCGAAAAGAAAGCAAAAGAATACATAGAACACATCCAGAAAAACGGGGGTGCTCTGTGGGCTGTTGAATCGGGATACTATCAAAAGGAGATTCAGAGATCAGCTTACGATTATCAGAAAAGAATCGAGAAAAAGGAGAACATAGTAGTAGGGGTAAATAGATTTGAGACTGAGAAAGAAAAGATAAAAGAGATTTTCAGAGTTGACCCCAAAGTAGCCTCCGAGCAGATTAAAAGAACTAATGATTTGAGAAAGAAAAGGGATAACAAAAAAGTATTTTCTTCACTAAAGGAACTTGAAGAAAAAGCGAAATCTGATGAGAATTTAATCTATCCTGTTCTGGAAAGTGTTGAAAATTATGCCACGATCGGCGAGATTTGCGATGTTTTAAGGAGAGTCTGGGGGGAGTATCGGGAGAATGTTGTAATTTAGTATACAGTATCCAGTAGGCAGATGAGTTAAAGAATACACAAGGTACGAGTAACGAATTACGGAGAACGAGAAACAAGATTGAAATTTTAGAAAGAGGATACTCAGTAGACAGTAAGCAGTAGGCAGTATACAGGACTTTAAAAGGACAAAAAATGGAAATAAAAAAAATCGATCATATCGGGATTGCGGTTAAATGTATTGAGGATGCTTCTAAATTTTATTCTAACATTCTTAATCTTAAAATCTCCGAGCCGATAGAGGTAAAAGCTCAAGAAGTGAAGGTAGCTTTTATGGAGATTGGTGGGATCAAATTAGAGCTTCTCGAACCTCTGGGCGAGGATTCACCGGTTGCCAGATTCCTTCAGAAAAAGGGTCAGGGATTGCATCACCTCTGTTTTTTAGTTGATGATATTGAATTTGCTTTGAGGAGACTTAAAGAGAATAATGTCAGGTTGGTGGATCAGTTTCCCAGGATTGGAGCGACCAGAAAAAGAATTGCCTTTTTGCATCCTGAGAGTTCATCCGGAGTATTGATCGAGTTGAAGGAAGCATAAATTCTATGATCACGAAAAAAGTTTACCGGTTAAATTTCGCCAGCTATTTGGTTAGTTTTCTACCTGAGATTCTGTTTGTAATCCTTTTCGCTTATCTTTTGGTCTCGGTTTTAGGGGCATCCAAAAATTCCTATCTGAACCTAACCATAGCCGTTATAATCTCCTTTTTTATATATATCTTCAAGCTTTTTTTCGTTCGGCTTCAACTCGATGATGATGCTTTGAAAATTCGGGGGAGCGGTGAAAGAAACCTCAAGATCAAATGGGAGGAGATCTCAAAGGTTAAAGCCAGAAAGGTTACCGGGATTTTGAGATTATTCAAAAGTTCCTCCCTGGAGATTCATACCAGAGACAACCAGGAATTTAAGATAAAGGATGTGGATTGCTATTATGACTATCCAGAAATTCTAACTCAACTGAGGATAAAACTGGGGAATAAACTGGAAATAACAAAATGATTTTCGTATCCATCTAAAGACAGGAGCTTTTATGGGGATTTTTGAAAAGATGGAAAAGCACGGTCACGAGCAGATCGTTTTTTGTTATAACAAACCTACAAATCTAAAAGCAATTATTGCCATTCACAATACCACTTTGGGAAATGCCATAGGGGGGTGCAGATTATGGAGATATGAATCGGAGAGAGATGCTCTGGACGACTCCCTGGTCCTCTCGGAGATAATGACCTGCCAATCCGCAATTGCGGATTCTGATACCGGAGGGGGGAAAATAGTTCTGTGGCATGATTTCGATGATACCCCTGATGAGGCATACTTCCGTGCCCTGGGGAGGTTCATTGAGGGTCTAAAAGGGAGGATCGTGACCTATCCTGATTTGGGTACAGACACAAATCATATGAGATACATAAAAAGGGAAACCGATTACGTCATGCTTTTCGGTGCACCAACCGGAGGGGCGGAAAGCGCAGAGATCACCGCCTGCGGGGTGTACTGGGGAATGAAAGCCTGCGCTAAGGAGGTCTATGGCATATCGGAGCTGGATGGACTCACCATTGCCATTCAGGGAGTGGGAAGCGTGGGAGATAAACTGGCAGACTATCTTATGAGAGAGGATCTAAAGCTGATAGTGACCGATTTGAATTATGACCGATTAAAAAATGTTCAGGACAAATATCCTCAGACCAGGATAGTCAAGCCCGAGGAGATTCTTTCCTCCGAATGCGATATCCTTTCTCCCTGTGCCCTGGGTCCGGTTATCACCAAAAAGAACGTATCGGATTTGAGATGTAAGATAATCGCAGGGCCTGCTTATAACATACTGGAGGATATCTCACTTTCGGATGAGCTTAAACGTAGAGAGATTCTATGCGCTCCCGACTCAGTGGTGAACTGCGGGGAAATGTTTTTAACCGAGGATGCTTTTAAGATTCTTTCAAAAAAGCAAGCTTTAGCATCTGCTGAGAAAATCTACGATATAATGGCTAAGGTGATCGCCAAGTCAAAAAGGGAGAACATCTCCACCTACGAAGCTGCTCACCGCATAGCTAGGGAGAGGATTAGAAAGGTTGGGGCGATCAAAGACATCCTTAAATCTCCAGTAATTTTTTCACGGAAGGAAATTAAGGGGGAATAGGAAATCAAATATATATGAGGATGGACGAGGCTTTCAGGTCTCGGGAAATCTTATGACCAAGATTAAAATAATTGTAACAAGCGGTTATCCACAGTATGAGCGAAATGAGAAAAATACAAAGATTTAAAATTCTGGTTATAAATCCTGGTTCAACCTCAACCAAAATCTCGGTTTTCGAGAATGAAAAGGAGCTTTTTAAAAACACTATTCATCACAGCAAACTGGAACTGGAGCCTTTTAAAAGGGTCTGGGATCAGTACGAGTTCAGAAAGAAGTTGATAAAAGAGTTGTTGGAAAATCATAATATAAATCCAAAATCTCTTTCCGCTGTTGTTGGAAGGGGCGGGCTTTTCCGGCCTGTGGTTTCCGGGACCTACCGGGTTAACGAGTTGATGATCGAGGATGGGAGGAAAGCTTATGGGGGTGAGCATCCTGCTAACCTGGGTGCGGTTTTGGCTTTTGGAATAGGATGGGATTATCATATTCCTTCATTTATAGTTGATCCGCCCTCAGTAGATGAATTCGATGAGATCGCAAGATACACCGGTCTTCCGGACATTCCCAAGAAAAGCATTTTTCATGCTTTAAACGTTAAAGCAACAGCCAGATTGGCTGCTTTTGATTTAGGCAAAAAACATGATGAGGTAAATCTGATAGTTGCTCACCTGGGAGGAGGGGTAACTGTTTCGGCTATGAGAAAAGGAAGAGTAATCGATGCAAATAATGCCCTGGATACCGGACCTTTCACCCCGGAAAGAGCAGGAACTCTTCCCACTTTAGATCTTGCTCAGCTCTGCTTTTCGGGGAAATACACCTCTGAGCAGATTAAAAAGAAGATGGTTGGACAGGGAGGGCTTGTAGCTTACCTTGGGACCAATAACTGCGAGGAAGTAGAGAAAAGAATCTCTGAAGGGGACAAAAAGGCTGAGATCATTTATGAGGCGATGCTTTATCAGATAGCACAGGAGATAGGTTCAAAAGCCGTTGCTTTAAAAGGAGAACTTGATGCCATCGTTTTAACCGGCGGAATGGCTGGCTCTGAGATGGTGCAGAAAAAACTTAAAGAACGGGTTGGATTTCTGGGAAAGATTATGGTCTATCCAGGCGAGGATGAGATGAAGTCTCTGGCTTTGGGAGCTTTAAGGGTTCTGAGAGGGGAAGAGGATGCTAAGACCTATCCGGAGAGTGTGAAATAAAGCAGATTACAGAATGCAAGTGGCAAGATTCAAGAGACACGTTGACAACTGGATTTCCAAGCTTTAGCTTGACATAAATCCATTAAAGTAATTTGAAAATTGGAGCTTGAAAACTGAGAAGTTGAATTAACTTGACTTTTGAGAATTATTTTATATATAACTTTGTGAATTTTTGAACAAAGAGAAAGGATGTGACAAAATGGTTGGTATAATAGGATATGGAGCGTATATCCCAAGAAACAGGATCAAGGTGGAGGAGATCGCCAAGGTCTGGGGCACGGATGCGAATTCCTACCGAAAAGGTCTTTTCGTGGAGGAAAAATCGGTTCCTTCGCCTGATCAGGATACCATAACGATGTCAGTAGAGGCAACCCATTATGCTTTAAAAAGGTCAGGTATCGATCCCCAAAAGATCGGTGCGGTCTATGTTGGCTCCGAGTCCCATCCCTATGCGGTCAAGCCATCTGGAACCGTTTTGGCAGAGGCAATCGGAGCAACACCTGAGATTCACTGCGCGGATTACGAGTTCGCCTGCAAAGCTGGTTCTGAGGCGATGTTCGTTTGTCTGGAGTTGGTGAGGTCCGGCTCGATGGAGTATGCGCTTGCAGTAGGAGCGGATACATCCCAGGGAGCTCCTGGTGATGCGTTAGAATATACTGCTGCTGCTGGAGCTGCTTCCTTTATTATGGGAAAGGATAATCTGTTAGCTGAGGCAGTTGAGACTTACTCTTTTATGACCGATACCCCTGATTTCTGGAGAAGGGAATATCAATACTATCCCCGGCACGCTTCCAGGTTCACCGGTGAGCCAGCATATTTTAAACATATAATCGGTGCTGCCAAAGGGATTTTAAAGAAAGTCAAGCTTGAGCCCAAGGATTTCAAATACGCTGTTTTTCACCAGCCCAATGGCAAATTCCCCTTGAAAGTAGGAAAGCTTTTGGGATTCAAAAGGGAACAGCTGGATACCGGACTTTTATGTCCTTGGATGGGAAATACATATTCCGGCTCGTCTCCAATGGGGCTTACCGCTATTCTGGACGAAGCAAAACCGGATGATCTAATCCTGATGGTATCTTACGGTTCAGGTGCAGGCTCAGATGCTTTTGTCTGGAAGGTCACTTCAAGAATAACAGAAGTTCAAGATAAAGCACCTAAAACCAAAGAGATTTTGAACAATAATAAAAACTATATCGAATACGGGACCTATGCCAAATATAGAGGAAAGATAAGAAAAGCTGAATAATAAGGAGGATAAAAGTGAGAGAAGTGGCAATTATCGGAGTGGGGATGAACAAGTGGGGGGAGCTCTGGAATAAATCCTTAAGAGACGTTTTCACCGAAGCAGCACTTTTAGCCATAGATGATGCAGGTGTTGACCATATAGATTCGATGTACGTTGGCTGTATGTCCTCAGGGCTCTTTGTGGGGCAGGAGCACCTATCATCCCTTTTAGCTGACTATTTAGGAACCAATCCAATTCCTGCAGCCAGGATCGAATCAGCCTGCGCCTCAGGTGGATTAGCTTTAAGATTAGGATTTATCGAGGTTGCTTCCGGAACAAGCGATATCGTTTTAGCTGGAGGAGTGGAGAAGATGACCGATGTTGCAGTGGATGGGGCAACTTTTGCCCTCTCAACTGCTGCTGACCAGGAATACGAGGTTTATCATGGCATCACTTTCCCGGGACTCTACGCCATGATGGCCAGAGCTCACATGCACAAATATGGCACCACCAGGGAACAATTAGCCCAGGTAGCAGTAAAAAATCACCATAACGGTTCTATGAATCCTTTAGCTCAGTTTCCTCAGAAGGTAACTGTTGAAAATGTGATGAAATCGGTCATGATCGCAGACCCTTTGAGGATTCTGGACTGCTCTCCCATAACCGATGGTGCAGCAGCAGCAATTCTTTGTCCAATGGATTTGGCAAAAAAGATCACTAAAAAGCCTCTGGTTAAGATAATCGGCTCTGGAAACGCTACTGACACCATTGCTCTTCATTCCAGGGATGATATAACCGAGATTGGCTCTACTAAAGTTGCTGGTGAGAAGGCTTTTAAGATGGCTGGGAAAAAGCCTGAGAATATCGATTTAGCTGAGGTTCATGACTGCTTTACCATAGCTGAGATCTGCGTTATCGAGGCTTTGGGCTTGGTTGATAAAGGTAAAGGGGGCAAAGCGACTGAAGATGGCTTAACCGCTCTGGATGGAAAAATTCCGATTAACACCTCAGGTGGTTTAAAATCCAAAGGTCATCCAGTTGGAGCAACGGGCGTTGCTCAAGTTTGCGAGGTTGTGAAACAGCTTCGGGGTGAAGCTGGAGACCGTCAAATTAAGGGTGCCAAGGTTGGTTTAACTCAAAACATGGGTGGAAGCGGTGGAAGCAGTGTGGTTCATATAATGGAGGTGGTATAATGCCGTCCCCAAGATACTGGAGAGAGATTCCGCAGAGATACAGGCTGGAAGCATCCAAGTGCAAGGGCTGTGGAAAGGTATTTTTCCCTCCCCGGCTGGTGTGCTCGTCCTGTAAGTCTCGGGAATTCGAGATGGTAAAATTGGAAAGGGAAGGAAAGCTTATAACCTATACTATTATAAGGGTTCCTCCCAGCCAGTTCACAGATCAGTCCCCCTATGCGATGGGAGTGGTCGAGCTTAATGGTGGAGTGAAGATTTTGTCTCAAATTGCTGACTGCAACCTGGATAAGCTGGAGATCGGGCAGAAGTTGAGAATCGAGTTCAGGAAGATTTACAATGAGGGAGAGGCTGGGATTATCTGTTATGGTTATAAGTGCGTGCCGGCGTAGTAGACCTCACCCTTGATCCCTCTCCTTAAAAGGAGAGGGTCAGGGAGAGGTTAAAAATAAAAGTAGGGATAGGGCTTGTTGAGCATAGCTAAATCCCCCGCCTGCGGGGGACCCCTTCATGATGTTAAATGGTTAATTATAAAAGACATTTTAATGAATGAAAAATAGCAAAGGTTAAAAATGTTTCAAATCGAATCAAAAGTAGATACCAAATCATCTGAGTTCAAAGCTAACCAGGATTATATGAAAAGGGTGGTGGATGAGTATAAGGAAGTTTTGGCTAAGATGAAAGAGGGGGGCGATCAGAAGCAGAAAGATAGGCATGTAGAAAGAGGTAAAATCTTGGTCAGGGATAGATTGAAACTTCTGTTTGACAAAAACACTCCCTTTTTGGAGCTTTCCCATTTAGCCGGGTACAAAATGTACCCGGAGGAACCTCCCTGCTCAGGGATAATAACAGGAGTTGGCGTTGTTCACGGAAGAGAAGTGTTGATCGTGGCCAATGATGCAACTGTCAAAGGAGGAACCTATTTTCCGAGCACCATTAAAAAGCATGTGAGAGCTCAAGAGATAGCGATGGAGAACAGATTACCCTGTGTATATTTGGTCGACTCCGGCGGGATATTTTTACCCTACCAATCCGGAACCTTCCCGGACAAGGACCATTTCGGAAAGATATTCTTCAACCAGGCAAGGCTTTCAGCCATGGGAATCTCACAGATTTCGGTCGTTCTCGGCTCCTGCACCGCAGGTGGTGCCTATGTTCCGGCGATGAGCGATGAAGCTGTTATCGTGAGAAAGCAGGGAACCATTTTTATAGGTGGACCACCTCTGGTTAAGGCAGCAACTGGTGAGGAGGTTACGGATGAGGATCTGGGAGGTGCGGACGTTCACTGCAGGATCTCGGGTGTAGCTGACCATTATGCTTTAAATGACGAGCATGCAATCGAGATCACCAGAAACATAATCGAGAATTTAGACCCACCTAAGAAATTCGAGTTAGATGTCTCTGAACCTGAGGAACCAGCCTATGATTCCAAAGAGATATATGGAATTATTCCAAGGGATATCAGAAAAACTTATGACATGAGAGAGGTGATAGCCCGGATAGTTGACGGAAGCAAATTTCATGAGTTCAAGGAGCTTTATGGTCCCACTTTAGTTTGCGGGTTTGCCAGGATAATGGGATATCCGGTTGGGATTTTGGCTAATAACGGTGTGCTGTTTTCCGAAAGCTCGGTAAAGGGAGCTCATTTCATCACCTTATGCACCATGAGGAAAATTCCTTTGATATTTTTGCAGAACATCACCGGTTTTATAGTTGGAAAACAATACGAGCATCAGGGTATTGCCAAAGATGGTGCCAAGATGGTTCACGCGGTGGCAAATGCTGACGTTCCCAAATTCACCGTCATTGTTGGAGGTTCCTACGGTGCTGGGAATTACGGTATGTGTGGAAGAGCATACGGTCCCAGGCTTTTATGGATGTGGCCCAATGCCAGGATATGCGTAATGGGTGGTGATCAGGCTTCCAACGTTCTTTTGGACGTTAAATTAAGGATATTGAAAAAGAAGGGGATGACCTGGACCAAACAGGAGCAGGATAAATTCAGGGAACCTATTTTAAATAAATATGAGGAGGAATCCCATCCATACTTTAGCTCTGCCAGGCTATGGGATGACGGAATTATAGATCCTCTTGAAACAAGAACAGCTTTAGGATTGGGAATCTCCATGTCTTTGAATGCAACTGTGCCTGATACCCATTACGGGATTTTCAGGATGTAAAATGCAATAAAAGGAGAAAGTTTTGTCAGATAATAAAGCTTATCAGACAATTACATATTCGGTTGATGATTTTGTTGCTAAGGTGAATTTTAATCGTCCGGAAGTTCATAATGCTTTTAACGAGGTTATGATCTCAGAACTTACTGATGTCTTCAAAAATATAAAGGATGAAAAAGAAGTAAGGGTTGTGGTTTTAACCGGAAACGGCAAATCCTTCTGCGCTGGAGCTGATTTGAACTGGATGAAAAAGATTATTGATTTCTCCTTTGAGGAGAACATGAGGGAATCTTTGGATTTAGCTGAACTTTTCTATATCATGTACACATTGCCAAAACCAACCATAGCTAAAGTTAACGGAGCAGCTATTGGAGGTGGGGCAGGATTGGTTTGCGTATGCGACCTGGTTATTGCTTCGGAGAAAGCCAAATTCAGTCTATCAGAAGTAAAATTGGGTTTGGTTCCTGCCTGTATCTCTCCATACGTTTTAAGAAGGGTGGGAGAAAGAGTATGCCGGGAGCTTTTTTTGACCGGCGAAAGGATAGATGGTAAAAAAGCCTATGATTTAGGTTTAGCAAATCAAGTTGTACCTTATGATAAGCTGGATGAAGCGACCAATGAGATGGTGAAAAAGCTTACATCCAGCGGTCCTAATGCTCTGGCTATGTGCAAGGATTTGCTTTCTAAGGTTCCACAGATGAATTTTGACCATGCAAAAAAATATACTGCTGAGGTGATCGCAAACTTGAGGATAAGTGAAGAAGGGCAGGAAGGGATGAGTGCATTTTTTGAGAAGAGAAAGCCCGGGTGGGTGAAAGAATAAATATTTAGATATCTCAGTGTGTGCTGTCAGGTGTTACCACCTGACAGCCTAAATGGTTACTATGGGATTGAGAAAAAGAAATACATTTGAAAAATACGGTGAAGTATTCTATGTTACTACTTCCGTTGTTGACCTAAAACACGTTTTTACCAATAAGAAGTATTATGAAATCCTAATATTCTCTTTGGAATTTTTAAAGGAAAAGTACAACTTCAGAATTATTGCCTATGTTCTAATGCCAAACCATATTCATGTTATTATCAATTTTTATGAAAAGCCAATGGTTTCCGAAGTGATGCGCGATTTCAAAAAATACACAAGTTTCAAAATTAGAAAGCTGTGCGAAATTGAAAAAAGAGTGGAGATGTTGGATTATTTGAGAAAAAATGCAGAAAATTTGTCTGGACAAAAGTTTAAACTTTGGGATGATCGTTTTGATTGTCTGGTGATAACAAATGAGAAGACTTTAAGAACTAAGATTGAATATATCCATAATAATCCTCAAAAGAAAGGATTGGTTAAAAATTTTATTAACTGGCTTTATTCCAGTGCCAGAAATTATTATTGTTCTTCTGGCAAAACATTGCTTGAGATCGATAAGGAATTTTTGGTGTCAGGAGGTAACTCCTGACACCACTGCGAAAATTTAAAGAAACTTTTAGAAGAGTGCGGAATATAACTGATAGATATAATGAATAAAATACTTATTGCCAACCGGGGTGAGATAGCTGTGAGGATTATCCGTGCCTGCAAGGAGATGGAAATCTCTACTGTTGCGGTTTATTCTGAGGTTGACCGAAAAGCCATGCACGTGCAGTTAGCTGATGAGGCACATCTTTTAGGGGCGCCTCCTCCTCTGGAAAGCTATCTTAACATAGATAAAATCATAGAAATCGCCAAGATGACCAAGGCGGATGCGATTCATCCCGGATATGGATTTTTGGCTGAGAATCCGCAATTCGCTAAAAGATGCGAACAGGAGAAGATAATCTTTATCGGGCCCAATTCAAAAGCTCTGGCTTTGGTAGGGGATAAGGTGGAATCGAGAAAAACAATGATAAAAGCTGAGATTCCAATCATACCGGGTATGAAAGCCAAGGGTGAGAACTTGGATGATTTTGCAAAGCAGGCAGAGAAAATCGGGTATCCGGTTTTATTAAAGGCATCTGCTGGAGGTGGTGGAAAGGGTATGAGGGTGATAAATTCGAAAGAGGAACTTCAATCATCGGTTGAGGCTGGAATGAGGGAGGCTAAATCAGCTTTTGGGGATGAATCGGTATATTTGGAGAAGTATATAGAAAGACCTAGGCACGTGGAATTCCAGGTCTTAGCTGACTTACATGGCAACGTTGTTCATCTTTTCGAGAGGGAATGTTCGATCCAGAGAAGACATCAGAAAATAGTGGAGGAAACCCCCTCAACTGCCTTGACACCCGAGCTCAGAAAGAAGATGGGTGAGGTGGCGGTTAAGGTTATTAAAACAACAGGATACACCAATGCTGGCACAGTTGAGTTCCTTTTGGACGAGGATAAAAACTTTTATTTTCTGGAGGTCAATGCCAGGATTCAGGTGGAGCATCCCGTAACCGAGCTTACAACCGGGATCGATCTGGTTAAATCCCAGATAAGGATTGCCTCAGGAGAAAAGCTGTCCTTCAAACAGGAGGATCTTTCACAGAGGGGACATGCGATCGAGTGTCGTATCTACGCTGAAGATCCGGAAAACGACTTTCTCCCTTCATTGGGCAAAATATTGTTTGTGAAAGAGCCCTGCGGTCCAGGAATAAGAATGGATTCATCTCTTTTTTCCGGTCTGGATGTTACCATGCATTACGATCCCATCTTAGCCAAGCTTATCTGCTGGGCAGAAACAAGGAATGAGGCGATAAATAAATCAGCTATGGCTTTATCCGGCTATGTTATCCTGGGAATAAAGACCCAGATAGATTTTCTAAAGGATGTTGTACTTCATCCGGAGTTTGCCACCGGAAACACCAATACCGATTTCATACCAAAAAATCTTTTTGACTGGAAAGAGAAAAGGGATAAGAAAAAATTTAAAGAAATGGCTCTTTTAGGGGCTGCGTTGGGAATTATGAATCAGGGTGGGAAAGCAGTTAAATTTGAGAAAAAATCAGCTTATGATCCCTGGTTATCAACAGGACCCTGGGAAATTGGAACTTAAAGTAAAACTTTAACTGATATGGAATACCAGCTCGTTTTAGACGGTGAAATTCACAAGGTTTCTTTGGAATTCAAAGAGGGAAGGTATGTCTTTGATTTTGGAAACAAAAAACTTGAGGTTTTGTCTGAAAGTGTAGATCCGAATACCTTTATATTGGTAATCGATGGAAAGACATATCCGGTATACATTGCGTTTGACCAGAAAAAAATCCATCTCTGGGTGGAAGGTGAGAAATACGAGATTCAGGAAGCTGAATCCGTAAAAGAGAAGAAGTTTGAAAGAGAAGGAATTGATGTTGAGGGTAAAAAGTCGATCTGCGCTCCCATGCCCGGCAAGATTCTAAAAATCCTGGTAAAAGAGGGGGATAAAGTAAGGAAAAACCAGAGCCTTGCCATTGTCGAGGCGATGAAGATGGAGCACGAGATAAAAGCATCGATTGTGGGCTTTGTAAAAAAGATAAATTTTAAAGAGGATGATCTAGTTGATACCCAGGAGCCGATTTTAGAGCTTGAGGTTGAAACAGAAGAACAAACAGAGTAAAACCTCTAATTTTTTCCTCGAAATCTGCATTTTTTAGTTGTTTTAAATAATTTTTTTATTATAATAAAATTTTGAATATTACTGTTTTGAAAAGTGAAGAATCAAGTGGGTTTTTTACGTAAATCTATAGTGCAAAAAAATGGTTTAAATTTGTGAATCTAAAGGTTGTACTACCAAACGTCTAATTTTTTTTAAATGAGCATGTGAAAAAAATATCAAGCTCAAAATATATTCAGGATGTTAAAAGTAATAAAGTTCAAATTCATTTGAATGTGAAATAAAACAAAAATCAATGGAGGTTTTTATGGATTTTGATCAGCGATTACACAACGTTACAATTATCGGTGCTGCCGGAAAGATGGGATCGGGGATTTCTTTGCTTCTGGCAGCGGAGATGGCTAAGGCAAAGAACCGTCCTGAGAACAAGGGGAGCAGTTACCGTCTGAACCTAATCGACATCAAGGATGAGGCGATGGACGGACTGTGGAACTATATGCAAGCTCAGCTTACCAAAATCGGAGAGAAATCTACGGTTTTTTTAAGGGATATGTACAAGAACAGAGAAAATCTGGTAGAGAATTTCGATATCATCCCCCAGTTCGTTAGTGATGCTCTGTCAGTTATAAGGATGGGAACCGATTTGAACATGGCCAAGAATTCCAAGGTAATATTCGAAGCGGTTCTGGAGAACAAGGACCTGAAGGTGGATCTTCTTAAAAAACTGGACAGCCTGTGTCCTGACGACACCCTTTATCTCACCAATACATCTTCCATACCAATTAACGTCTTAAACGACGAAGCCAACCTGGGCGGAAGAATAATCGGATTTCATTTCTATAATCCACCAGTAGTGCAGAGGTTGGCTGAGCTGATCTCCTGTGACAAGACCACTTCTGAGTTAAAGGAATTTTCAAATGAGCTGGCAAAAAGGCTGCGCAAAGTGATCGTCCCAGCCAATGACATAGCCGGGTTTATCGGAAACGGTCATTTCCTTAGGGATGGACTTTACGCCATATCCGAGGCAAAGAGATTAGCAGGGGACTTCACCCTTGCCGGAGGAATTTACGTAATGGATAAGGTCAGTCGGGACCTTCTGGTCCGTCCCATGGGTATTTTCCAGTTGATCGACTATGTTGGGGTGGATGTTTACCAGTGCATCTCCGAGACGGTTGACTCTTACATCGAGGGTGAGGACCTCAAGGATGATCTTCTGCAAAAGATGGTAGACAAAAAGGTCTTGGGGGGACAAATGGCTGATGGTTCACAGAAGGATGGGTTTCTAAAATACGAGAAGGGAAGGCCAGCTGGGGTATATGATCTGGACAAAAGTGAATACAAAATGTTTGATCCCGATGGGTGGTCCGGAGAGGTGGACAGGAAATTGGGTGAATATCCTGATGGTTTTTATCCTTGGCGAAAGCTTTTGATCGATCTCAAAAAGAATGATAAGCTTTCTGGGTTTTTCAATAATTTGAAATCAACAGATACTCTGGGAGCGAAGCTGGCATTAGCATATCTTAAGAACTCAAAAGAGATCGGACAGAAATTGGTTGACTCAAAGGTCGCCAATTCAGCTGAGGATGTGAATGCGGTTTTGCTGAACGGGTTTTATCATCTATATGGACCAATAAACAACTACATTTAAAATAAAGGAGGAATAAGATGAAAAGGCCAAAGAAAAAAGTTTATGCCACCTGCGGTTTCAATACCATCTCCTTAGGCACGGGTCGTAGAGAGTTCCACCCCAAAAAACCTAGGCCGGGTCTTGAGTATTACATCCAGGAAGCTGGTAAGGGAGTAATTGCCCAGATGAACGATCCTGAGAACATTGATGAAGGGGTAATAGGGAATTTCATGGCAGCAAGGTTTAATAAGCAGGGAAACTTAGCAGCTTTAATCCCCACCATTCACCCTTCCCTGGAATTCAAGCCCCATACCCGGGTTGAGGGTGCTTGCGGATCAGGTGGTCTGGCTCTTCTGACATCAGTAAAATCGATAGCCTCAGAACTTTCGGATGTAGTATTGACCATAGGGGTGGAGGTGCAGAACACCTACAAGGCGATCTACGGAGCGGATATCCTGGGCGGGGCAGGGCATTACCTCTCCCAGAGAAAAAACGGGCACGCTTACTTTTTCCCGGGACAGTTCTCCGACAGAGCCGGCGCATGTTATGACAAATTTGGATACGAGCATATGCGAAAGGGTATGGCTTGCTGGTACAAACAGGCTGTTGAAAATGCCCGCAGAAATCCCAAGGCTCAGGAATACCATAACACAGCCGAGGACCTGTTCGCTCTGGGTATGACCCCCCCCAATCCCAAAGTCTTCGTTGACCATCTCAACGTCTATGACTGTTCCAAGGTATCCGATGGTGCATCTGCACTTCTGTTCTGTTCGGAGGAGGGGTTGAAAAAGATAGGGATTGACAAAAAGGATGCCATCGAGGTGGTGGGATTCGGAATTGCAGTTGCCGACGTGACCAAATTGCCTGAGGATCTGACCATAATGGATACCACCAAAAAAGCTGTTGAAAAAGCTTATAATATGTCCGGCTTGGGTCCCCAGGATATCGGAGTTCTGGAGCTTCACGACTGCTTCACCATAGGTGGGATTCTGGCTCTGGAGGCAACCGGGTTCTGTAAATACGGAGAGGCATCAGGATTCGTACAGGATGGAAAAACCAATTTCAACTCCGAGATTTCCACCAATTCAACAGGAGGGTTGATCGGCTTCGGTCATTATACCGGCGGAACCGGAGTGAGACAGGCAGCGGACTGCGTTCACCAGTTAACCGAAAAGGCTGGGAACTGCCAGGTTAAATTAAATCCAGATAAACCATACGCTTTGATGATCTCCATGGGTGGTAACGACCGTACCGTGACCGCGATGATATTCAGGCGTGCAGAATAGAAACAAATTTCAAATCCTGACAAGTAGGAGGATATATGGATTTTGAACTCAACGAGGATCAGAGGATGATAAAGGAAGCCACCCGTGATTTTGCTCAGGAGAAGTTGGCACCCCTGGCCCAGGAGTTCGATGAAAAAGAGAAAATTCCAAAAGAGATCTATAAGGAGCTGGCTGATCTTGGATACATGGGTATGCTTTTACCTGAGAAATACGGTGGTTCCAATCTCGATTTTATCAGCTATATTCTGGCGATGGAGGAGTTTGCTAAGGCTTGCGCTGCTCTGGAGATCTCGATTTCGGTTCATAACTCCCTGGTGTGTGATGCTATTTTCCATTTCGCAACAGAGAAGCAAAAGGAGAAATATCTTCCCAGATTAGCCAAGGGAGAATGGATAGGTGCCTATTCATTAACCGAGCCATCTGCGGGAACTGATGCGGGAAGTTTAAAGACCACCGCCATATTAAAGGGAGACCATTTTTTGGTAAACGGAACTAAATCATTTGTTTCAAACGGTGAGATAGCCGATGTTTTCATTATCTTCGTCCTAACCAATCCTGAAGCTAAATCAAAGGGGATTTCCTGCCTTATAGTTGAAAAAGGAACAGAGGGATTTTCTGTCGGAGCCAGGGAGAAAAAGATGGGATTGAGAGGATCTGATACCACGGAGCTTTCCTTTGAGGACTGCAAGATTCCCAGGGAAAACCTTTTGAGTGAGGAGAACAAGGGATTCAAGTTGGCTTTGACCCTTCTTGATCCCAGCAGGATTGCCGTGGGAGCTCAATCTATTGGAATTGCCCAAGCAGCTTTTGATGAGGCTTTGGAATATTCCAAGCAGAGGGTTCAGTTCGGACAGGCGATCTGTAATTTTCAGGCGATTCAGTTCAAATTAGCGGACATGGCAACCCAGATAGAGGCTGCCAGGCTTTTAGTATATCGAGCCGCATATCTGAAAACCAAAAATCAAAGATGTTCAATTGAGGCTGCCATGGCTAAGGTTTTTGCCTCTGAGGTTGCCAATATGGTGGTCAACGAGGCGGTCCAGATCCACGGAGGATACGGCTATATGAAAGAATATGCGGTGGAGAGATATTTCCGGGATGCACGGGTTACCGAGATCTACGAGGGAACCTCCGAAGCCCAGAGAATCGTCATCTCCAGAGGACTTTTGAGGTAGGAGAGGAAATGATAATTGAAGAAAAACACCAAAGCTTCAGAAATAAAATCAGGGATTTTGCGGAGGAACACATCCAGCCTTTGGCAAAAGAGATCGATGAACAACAGAGGTTCCCCCATGATAGCTTCAAAAAGCTTGGTCAGATGGGAATCATGGGAATGGTTGTTCCCCCAGATTATGGAGGAACCGGTGATGACATGATAACTTACGCCATAGCGGTGGAGGAGCTCTCCCGGGTCTGCGGCTCCACCGGAATAACGGTTGCGGCACACAATTCCTTAGCAGTATATCCTTTGTATCTTTTCGGAAACGAAAAGCAGAAAAAAAAGTATATCCCTCCCTTAGCCAAAGGTGAAAAACTGGGAGCCTTTGGATTGACCGAAACTGGAGCAGGATCGGATGCCGGTGCCACCAAGACTACCGCTGAGCTAAAAGGGGATTTTTATCTGATCAATGGTAACAAATGTTTCATAACCAATGCCAGTGTGGCTGATACCCTGGTTATCACCGCCAGAACCGACCCGGGCAAAGGCTCCAAGGGAATTAGCAATTTCATCCTGGAGAAGGGAATGCCCGGTTTGAGCGTGGGTAAAAAGGAAAACAAGATGGGATTGAGGGGATCGGACACCGCGGAGCTTGTTTTTGAGAACGTTAAGGTACCCAGGGAAAATCTTTTGGGAAATGAGGGTGAGGGTTTCAAACAGTTTCTCATCACTCTGGATGGGGGAAGGGTTAGCATCGGAGCAATGGCTTTGGGAATTGCCCAGGGTGCTTATGAAAAAGCAACAGAGTACGCAAAAGAGAGGATTCAGTTCGAAAAACCGATAGGTTATTTTCAGGCCATCCAATGGAAATTAGCAGATATGGCAACCAAGATAGAGGCAGCCCGGCATTTGATCTATCATGCTGCATGGCTCAAGGATCAGAATAAACCCTACATCAAGGAATCGGCTATGGCTAAGCTTTACGCATCTGAGGTAGGGAGCTGGGTCTGTCATCAGGCTATTCAGATCTTCGGGGGATACGGGTATCTGCGGGAATATCCTCTGGAGAGGTATCTTAGAGACATAAAGCTCTGCGAGATCGGAGAAGGGACCTCTGAGATTCAAAGGATAGTTATAGCCCGGGATATTTTAAAATAAAAGGAGGATGCGTGAACTATAAAAACCTTTTAACCGAGATAAAGGATAACATCGGGATAATAAAAATCAATCGGCCCCAGCAGTTAAATGCTTTAAACACCGAGACCATCCACGAGCTTAACGATTTAGCTCACCAGTGGAGCAAGGAGGAAAAAATCAGGGTTATAGTGATTACCGGCGAGGGCAAAGCCTTTGTAGCAGGTGCTGATATCTCGGAGATGAAGGAGATGACCAAACAGCAGGCTATAGATTTCTCCGAGATGGGTCACAGGGTCTTTTCCCTGATAGAGTCACAGGAAAAGCCGGTGATAGCTGCGATCAACGGCTTTGCTTTAGGAGGGGGATGTGAGTTAGCCTTGGCCTGTGACATAAGGATCGCCTCCGATAGGGCTAAATTTGGACAGCCTGAGGTGAACCTGGGTGTTATACCAGGATTCGCCGGCACCCAGAGGTTAGCCCGAATAGTGGGGGCAACTAAGGCTAAGGAACTAATCTTTACCGGAGATATGATTGACGCTTCCACCGCATTGTCTGTTGGCTTAGTTAATCAGGTGGTCCCGCACGAAAATCTTTTGGATGTAACTCTTAAGATGGCACAAAGAATTGCCTCCAAAGGTCCGCTCGCGGTAAGATTGGCGAAAAAGGTGATCAGCCGCGGGATTGAAACCGATTTTGCTACGGGAAGCTCCTTTGAGGTTGACGCCTTTGGAGAATGTTTTGCCTCCGGCGAAGCCAAGGAAGGAATGTCCGCTTTTCTGGAGAAAAGAAAGCCAGAATGGGGCTAATTTGAACTCTGGATATGGATATATTCAAATCCATTGAAAAGTCGGATCACGAGCAGGTGGTCTTCTATTCTGAGAAGGTATCCGGACTGCGTTCGATAATCGCGATCCACGACACTACTTTGGGTCCTGCTATAGGGGGGGTGAGAATGCTGCCCTACGGATCTGAGAATGAAGCTTTAACAGACGTTTTAAAGTTATCCAGATCCATGACCTATAAAGCAGCTGCTGTGGGCATAAATTTGGGCGGTGGCCAGGGTGTTATCATCGGAGATTCGGAGAAGGATAAAAATGAGTTGATCTTAAGAGCCTTCGGCAGGTTCGTTGAGAGCTTGAACGGGAGATACATTACCGCAGAGGATGTGGGGACAACGGTTGAGGATATGGAGATGGTGAGATATGAGACAAAATACGTATGCGGTCTTTCCGCAGCATTAGGGGGGAGCGGTGATCCCGGACCCATAACCGCCCTGGGTCTGAAAGCAGGTCTTTTAGCCTGCGTTCAGGAGATTTTAGGTAAATATTCTTTGAAAGGGGTATCCATCGTAATCCAGGGATTAGGTCATGTGGGTATGTTTTTGGCGGAGATGTTAAGTGCTGAGAAGTGTAAACTTTACGTTTCGGATATAATCCCGGAAAAAGCCGAGATCGCCAAACACAGATTTGGAGCTCAGGTGGTTGAACCTGAGAAGGTATACGACCTGGAAGCTGATGTTTTCTCTCCCAATGCATTAGGGGGGATATTAAATGACAAGACCATCCCCAGATTAAAGGTCAAAATAGTGGCTGGAGCAGCGAACAATCAACTGGATAAGGAGAAGCACGGTGAGATTCTGCATAAAAAAAAGCTGTTCTATGCTCCTGATTTCGTCATAGGAGCCGGGGGAATGATAAACGTAGCCAACGAGCTGGAGGGTTTCAGCCAGGATCGGGCTGAAAAAAAAGCAGAGGGTATCTACGATCTGATGAAGAGGGTGATCGAGATCTCTAAAAAAGAGGATCTGCCGACATCAGAAGCTGCCAATTTAATGGCCGAGGCCAGGATCTCACAGGTTAAGAGGTTAAAACAAAGGGAGTGCTGAAACAGTATTCAGTAAGCAGTACTCAGTACACAGTAGACAGAAAAAGCTATGGGTTTTAAGATTTTGAGTATTAATCCTGGAGGTACTTCTACCAAGGTGGCATTGTACGATAATGAGCATCCTTTGGTGGTGGAGACGATAAAACATTCTCAAAAGAAGCTTAAGGCTTACAGGAAAACCATTGACCAGCTGAATTGCCGAAAGGGCCTGGTTTCGGAATTTCTCAGAAAAAACAAGATAAGAATAAAAGATCTTTCCGCAGTGGTGGGGAGAGGGGGTCCCTTTAAGCCCCTTTCCAGTGGAACCTACCTGGTTAACCAGAAGATGCTTTCGGATGTAAAAGGGGGCAAGGTTCAGGCAGACCATGTTTCAAACTTGGGCTGTCTTATAGCTTTTGAGCTTACCAGAAAAACGAAAGTGCCAGCTTTCATCGTTGACCCGGTATCGGTCGACGAGTTCCCCGAGGTGGCAAGAATATCGGGTCTCCCTGAGCTTCCCCGAAAGAGCCTGTCCCACGCTCTGAACATCAAAATGGTGGCAAGGAAGGCGGCAAAAAAGCTGAAAAAAAAGTATGAGAAAATCAATCTGATCGTGGTGCATTTGGGATCAGGCATATCCGTAACCTCCCATCTCAAAGGAAAAATGATAGACGTTAACAATGCTAATGACGGTGGTCCGTTTTCTCCTCAGAGAGCGGGGTCTTTGCCGGTTACCGGATTAGCCAAGCTGTGCTTATCAAAAGATTATAGCTATGCTCAAATTTATGAAAAAATCACCAAAAAAGGCGGGCTTTTGTCTTATCTGGGAACAGATGACGTTGAGGAAATAGAGAGAAGAATGAAAAAAGGGGATAGGAAAGCCAGGCTGGTGTATGAAGCCATGGTTTACCAGATAGCCAAGGAAATTGGGGCTATGGCAACAACTCTAAGGGGGAAGATGGATGCTATTGTACTGACCGGAGGAATAGCTTTTTCAAAGAAATTGATCAGGATGATAAAACGGAGAGTGGAGTTCTTGGCAGAGGTTTTGGTATTCCCCGGAGAGGATGAGATGGAGGCTTTAACTCTGGGGGCATTGAGGGTTTTGAAAAAGGAGGAGAAAGTAAAAGAGTATTAATAGTAGACAGTATACTGTAGATAGAAAGAAAAATTTACATGGAGTAGCCTGAGGTTGGGACTTGGGAATTAAAAAAGATGGAGAAAAGATAGCCGGACATTCCAAGGATGAGCCCGGCAATTGCCAGGTATTTGATCAAAGTCCCGTTTAACCTGTGAGCAATTCCCTCAAGGCATATTCCTGCAAATACCAAGGAAAAAACGACAAAGAGCAAAGACAGAAAGACAAAAGATTTAAAGGTGAAGAAAAAAGAGAAAGCACCCAGAGTGATGCTTGTTATCGCTAAAAAGACATAAAGCCATTTGCTTTTAATCCCGGGCAGATAAGGCAATGCTAGAACCTGAGGATAACCGCACAAAGGACAGAAACTTTTGTTTTTGGATAAATCGAAACTGCAGAATGGACATTTACCCATGAATGCCTCCTGTTCATATTATAGGCAAGTGCATAGATTTGTCAAGCGGTAAGTTATGAAAGACTTAAAAGAGATTTTGAATAAAGCTAAAAGTCTTGGTCCGAAAAAAATCGCAGTTGCAAATGCCTTAGATTTTGAAGTTATTTTAGCTTTAAAAAAGGCAAAAAAAGAAAAGATAGCAGAAGGGATTTTAACTGGCAGAAAGGAAGAGATAGAAAAGCTTTTAGATAAGGCAGAGATAAATTCAGGTTATTTTGATATAGAAAATATAGAAGATGAATTTAGCGCATCTCAGTTTTGCTGTGATCTGATAAACAAAGGTAAAGCTGATGTTTTGATGAAAGGTCTGGTGGGTACCGCTTCTTTTATGAAAGCAATTCTGGACAAACAAAGGGGTATTGGAACCGGAAAACTCTTAAGCCATCTGGCGGTTTTTGAAATTTTTAATTTCTCAAGGATTCTTATGCTCACCGATGCAGCGATAAACATTTCTCCTGATCTTTTGGAGAAGGCGCAGATTATTCAGAATGCAGCCGATTTCGCTCACCGGTTAGGAATGTTCGATCCAAAGGTTTTGTGCATCACCCCGGTGGAGAAGATAAATCCAGAAAAGCTTCCCTCAACGGTGGACTGCGCCTGTCTGTCCATGATGGCTAAAAGGGGTCAGATAAAGGGAGCTCTGGTGGACGGTCCTTTTGGTCTTGACAATGCAGTATCTGAGGAAGCAGCCCGGATCAAAAAGATAAAATCGCCTTTGGCTGGAAAGGCTGACATTTTACTCGCTCCAGATATAGAAGCGGGAAACGTTTTGTATAAAACCCTGACCGAGCTTGCAGGTGCCAGATGCGGAGCTGTTGTATTAGGCACAAAGGTACCGGTGGTCCTAACCTCGAGAGCGGATAATTTTGAGACGAAATTCTTATCAATCGCCTTGGCAGTAGCTGGAAGCGGGAAGTAGGTGATAGGTATTAGGTATTAGGTAATAGATAGAGATGGTTAAAGAGAGAATTAATAAATTTGAGGGCTTGGAAGTTTATCAGAAGCTTTGTGAACTGCATTTGGATATACACAATCTGAGTTTAACCTTCCCTAAATTTGAAATATATGAGTTGGATTCACAACTCAGAAGATCATACAATTCCTTTCCAGCGAATCTGGCAGAAGGTCGGAACAACAAACACATCAATATCTATTTGGAAGGAATAAATAGAGCATTGGGGGAGCTAAGAGAGACTCAGCATCATTTAACCATCGCCTATAAGAAAAATTATTTATCTGAACAAATTTATAGTGAATATATCGAAAGATATAATGAATGCGGAAGGATGCTAAGGGGCTTGGAAAAAGCTTTGGAAAAATGGAAATAATCCATATAAAAAGTTTAAATTTAAATGAAATTAAAACCTATGACCTATCACCTATTACCTAAAACCTAAGAAAAAAGGAGATATTATGCCTTTTGAAAAAGTAGAGAAAATCTGGATGAACGGGGAGCTGGTTAACTGGGATGATGCAAAGATCCACGTGCTTTCGCACGTGATTCACTATGGTTCGAGCTTATTCGAAGGTATAAGAAGTTACCACACCAAAAACGGTTCGGCTATCTTCAGGTTAAAAGCTCATACTGACAGGCTTTTTAACTCCT
>Ga0111201_1015_pt1 | contig 31193 bp, 31 predicted proteins | sample DeeMarSWOR324_28_FD_80375 | JGI IMG/M metagenome (GOLD analysis project Ga0111201, IMG submission 80375) | candidate division Zixibacteria bacterium SM23_73_2 | reverse complement strand
CGGAATGAGGAACCACCGCATTATGCGCTCTTGCCAGGCGGGTAATGCTGTCCAGAAGTATGACCACATCCTGCTTGTGTTCGATTAACCTCTTGGATTTCTCCAGCACCATATCCGCAACCTGAACGTGTCTGTCCGCCGGATCGTCAAAGGTGGAACTTATCACCTCACCCTTCACCGAGCGCTTCATATCGGTAACCTCCTCGGGTCGCTCATCGATCAGAAGGACAATCAACTTCATCTCCGGATGATTGGTAGTTATGCTATTGGCAATCTTCTGCAGAAGTATCGTCTTCCCAGCCTTAGGTGGGGAAACGATCAAAGCCCGCTGTCCCTTTCCAATGGGAGCCAAAAAGTCCAGAATCCTCATTGCCAGCTCGTCGGTGTTGACCTCGAGTTTTATTTTTTCTTCTGGATACAGGGGAGTCAGATTGTCGAAAAGAGACCTGTGCTTAGCCACCTCAGGATTTCCAAAATTCACCGCCTCGATCTTCAGCAAAGCGAAATATTTCTCGGTATCCTTGGGGGGACGAACCTGCCCGGATACCGAATCCCCCTTCTTTAAATCAAACCTTTTGATCTGCGATGGGGATACGTAGATATCATCGGGGCCGGGCAGATAGTTATAATCAGGGGATCTCAGAAATCCATATCCCTCATTCAAAATCTCCAAAACTCCCTCAGCGAATATGAAACCGTTTTTCTCGGTTCTCGCCTCCAGGATCTTGTAGATCAGCTCCTGTTTTCTCAAGCCACTGGTCGCTCCGAGGTCCAAATCCTCAGCCAACTTCAAAAGCTCCGAGACTGTTTTACTTTTTAGTTCGACTATGTCCATAAAGTCACCTCTTGATTTTTGGTTTTTGCGTGATAAAAACTTTTAAACTTCTTGTCTTTTCAAGGATTTAGCAGGATTCTGGGATCTTCTAAATCATCTCAGGTTTTTATTTTGTTCGACCAAAAAGTTTTAAAACTTAACTTACTTTTTCATCTGAAATCTTTTTTGTTGGTGCATCACCCCACAATCGCTCCAATCCATAGAATTGTCTTAACTCTTTCAAGAATATATGGATAACCACATCCACATAATCCAGAAGGATCCATCGGGAAGCCTCATATCCCTCATTATGCCATACTCTCACGCCCTTTTGAGTAAGGTTTTCTGTGATGTGATCCGCAATCGCTTTGGCATGAAGTTCAACCTCTGCCGAACATATGACGAAAAAATCGGCTATGTTTGAAAGCTTTCTTAAATCCAGTATCTTTACATCAAAAGCCTTTTTATCTAAAGCTAACTTCCCAGCAGAAAGAGCTAATCTTCGGGGGGTGATCTCCAACCAGCCTCCTTAAGCTGTTAATTTCTCATTTCCTTTTCCACTTTTCCAGGATATTTTCAACATCTGCTCCTAAAACCAGGGTAAAATCCAGATCCCTGTAATTATCCTTCAGGGGTTTGTAGATTACCCTTTTTTTCTGGATTCCTAAAAAATCAGCGATTTCCCCCATTAGCTTCGGTTTTCCACCTCGATCTAAAAGAATAGTCCGGGTAACCAGAGAATCCGGTAAATCAAATTTATCCACTACGTAAAAAATGAAGTTTTTTGTTTTTCTCTCCTTTAAAAACGATGAAACATCACCGCAAGCCCCGTGAGTACCAGAACCGTCTATAACCTGAACTCTTACGCCCCTTGGTTCTATATTTGAATTTTTTTCTTTCTGCCCTACTCTTTTTACAAAAGAAAAACCATAAACGAAGACGAAAATTGCCAAAAGGATTATTAAAATCCCATAGAAACCTGATTCTTTTTCCCTTTCTGGTTTCCTTCTGTAAAACCTATACTCTTTTTTTAATTTTTTGCCCATACTTAAAGATCTGGATGACCTCGAATGGGAGTATAAAAACAGTTTTTGGGTGAAAACAAAGAATATGAAAAAGATGCGAGGCTTCCCCTTAGTTCTTGTTTATCTTTTTCTCACCACCTCCTATCCCAAGGATAATAATACAAATTATTACTCCTCGGCAAATTACCCACTTTCAAAAGAAAGTAAAAGTTGCTTTTTTTGTATTCCAGTTGGAAATTGGATAAAAACCTTTGGGTTTCGAGAGAGCTGCCGGTTCTCTGCCAAAAAGGCGTTTGGTGCATGTATCCTAATTCCACAGTCATCTTCAGGGGATTGGAAAACTGGTATTGAAGAGTATTTACGTACAGTCCGGAGCTTTCGGAGCCTTTTTTCCCCGAAGAATACCAGAGGGTATAACTGTGTGTCATGCTTATTCGACTGGGGTCCAGAAGGGAGAAACTTGATTTCTGGGGGGTCAAACCGAAAAAGCTCTCTTGGGGTTCAGATTTTTCCTGTGAATAGACCCCGGAGAAAAAACTCAATATAAAAACAAAGACTATCGAGATTAACAAGATTTTATTTTTCAAAATTACCACCTCAACTACTCTCCTAACAATATATATCGGGGAATTTAAACTTGTCAATAACTTTTTACTATACGTTTCATTAAATTTTATTGTTTGCCATAAGCTTCCCCAAATATTTAAGCTGCTTCATTGAGTTCACTCCTAAAATCTCCTTTGGATCTCGGGTTACAAATGCAGAAACTTTGTGCTTCTGTTTTCTCAGAATATCAACAGTATCGGTCAGATAGTATTCGCCCTGTTGATTTTCTTTTTTTATCTTCTGCAGTGCAGGAAAAAGATATCTGGAGTTAAAACAAAAGATTCCGGTATTCATCTCTTTTATTTTTTTCTCCTTTGGGGAAGCATCCTTATCCTCGACAATTTTTTCCAAGGAGCCATCTTCGCGTCTGATAATTCTTCCATAGCCTTTAGGCTGATCAAGTACGGCTGTCAAAACCGTAGCTTGGGCTTTCGTTCTTCTATGAGTTTTCACCAGGTTTTCAATGGTAGTTCCACTGATGAAGGGAACGTCACCGAATAAGATCAGAACCTCACCATCGAAATCCTCCAACAGCTTCTTAGTTTGAAGCACGGCATGACCGGTGCCCAAAAGTTTTTTCTGTTCTACAAATACAAAATCTTTGTGTTTAAAAAAATCGAATACCATCTTCTTTTTATAACCAACTACCAAAATGATCTTGGGGATTTTCAGATCCTCCAAAGTTGAGACCAGATAATCGATTAACGGTCTTCCCCTGATTTTGTGCATGACCTTGGGGATATTGGATTTCATCCGTTTGCCCTTTCCTGCTGCCAGAACAACTGCACAGGTGTTTTTAAAATAATCCCTTTTAGCCATTTCTTAGGCTCTACGGAAGATTTTTATTTCATAGGAAGGGCATTCAACCCGGAAAATATCTCTTTCAAATAATTTAAAAATTCTTTTTTACAACCTTGTTTTTCTCATCCAGAAAGATCAATTTGGGTTGGTGCTTTTGGGCATCCCCCTCTTCCAAAATGCAGTATGAGATGATTATTAAAACATCCCCCACCTGACCCAACCTTGCTGCAGGACCGTTTAAACATATAGTTCCCGAACCAGCCTCTCCAACCAAAACATACGTTTCGAACCTTTCCCCGTTGTTCTGATTCAAAACCTGCACCATCTCATAAGGCAAAAGGTTTGCCTCCCTCATCAAGTTCCTGTCAATGGTTATGCTCCCCTCATAATCTAAAACTGCCTCGGTAACTACTGCCTTATGAAGCTTGGATTTACAAAGGGTAACAAGCATTTTTTCTTTCCTTTTCAATTTCTTTTTTATCTCATTAATTCTATATCATAGCAGAGGACGAAGCTCTCTTCGGAGTGGATCCAAGACGAATCCCAAGGCTGCTAAGGTAACCATTCCTAAAAGCGAGCTATCCCCCGGGTTGCCGAATATAACCGGAGACGCTCTTCTTCTTCTCTGGTATGTAAACAGAGCGTTCCCCACCTTTCTTTTTACCTCCTGGCCATTTGCCAGGGTAAAGGTTATATTCGATTCCGGTTTGATTCCCAGTCTCTTCAGTACTCTTTGTGGAACAACGGAATACAAAGAACCGGAATCCACCAAAAAGTTCACCCTGCTGGTTTTTTTGGTATTCGCAGGATTAGCCACACCTGCTTTTATGAAAACAAATCCCATAAAAGTTAAATGACTGAAGTTAAATCTTTACCGCCTTAATTCTTACGTCTCTTTTCCAACTTATTTTAACAAAACCAACTTTTTCGTCTTCTCCAAATCTCCTATCTTCAATTTATAAAAGTAAACCCCGGATGCAACATCTTTCCCCTGATCATCCTTCCCGTCCCAGGTAACCTCATATCTTCCAGGTTCTTGAGGTTTATCAATCAGAGTTCTCACCCTCTGTCCCAGAATATTATAAATAACAAGGGTGGTGGGGACGGGTCTGTTTACTGTTTTCTGTTTACTGTGAACGGTAAAGGTGATGGTGGTAGTGGGATTAAAGGGATTGGGATAGTTCTGGGACAAAACAAAATCTTTGGGCACAACCTCATCCTCCTTCATCTCCTCCACATCCGTGCCATATGGGGTCTGGAAAATAATTAAAGAATATCTGTCAGCAACATACACATACTCTCCATCTACGAAAACATCCAAAGAATTTCCAGGGGTGCGGTAATTTCCAACTAACGTCGGATTGGTTGGATCGGAGACATTGATTATATAAAAACCATTAGAATGAGAGGCCAGATACGCAAAACTGTCATGAACAAAAACATTATAAACATCAGACTCATCGTAGTAACCACCTATAGAGTCTGGATTGGCTGGATCACTTACGTTGAATATTAAAAGTCCAGTACCCCTGTCGGGCAAATATAGTAAGCTATCCTTGACAAAAAGACCCTTTACTTTACCGGGGGTATCATAACTTCCAACAAAATCGGGATTAGCTGGATCAGAAACGTTGATTATCTGGAAACCACTATCATCTATAGCCACATAGGCTAAACTGTCCTGGACTAAAATAGCAGCAGCCCAATCCGGAGTTTGGTAGCTCCCAACTGAACTTAGATTGGCTAAATCTTTGATATTAACTATCTGCAGACCACTCCCCCCATCAGCCACATAAGCTAAACTGTCCCGGACGAAAACAGCTTCAGCATAATGCGGAGTCTCGTAACTTCCAACTGAATCCGGATTAGCAGGATCAGAAATATTGAAAATCTGCAGACCACTCCATTCATCAGCTACATACGCTAAGCTGTCCTCAACAAAAACATCAACAGCGTAATCCGGGGTGTCGTAACAACCGATCACATCTGGATTAGCTGGATCGCTGATATTGACTATCTTCAAACCAGTGTACGAAGTAGCCACATAGGCTAAACCATCCTTAACAAAAACACTCAGGATTTCATTCGGGCTATCAGAATTGCTAAATAAATTTGGATTGGCTGGATCGCTGACCAAAATTACCTGCAATCCACCAACGTCATCAGCTACATAAGCTAAACTGTCCTTAACAAGAACAGCACAAGCATGACCTGGAGTGTCGTAACTGCCAGCTAAACTTGGACTGACTGGGTGGCTAACATTGATTATCTGCAAACCACCATAATCATCAGCCACATAAGCTAAGCTGTCCTTTACAAAAACGTCATTAGCATAAGCAGGAGTATCATAACTGCCTATCGAATCCGGATTAGCCGGGTCACTTATATTGAATATCTGCAAACCACTCCCATGATCAGCTACATAGGCTAAGCTATCCTGAACAAAAATACCCTGAACAGAACCCGGGGTATCGTAGCGACCAATCGAGTCTGGATTAGCTGGATCACTGATATTGATTATTAGAAAGCCATCACTAGTCCTCGATACATAGGCTAAAGTGTCCAGGACAAAAACGCTATAAATGTGGGTCCCATACTCGCCGATCCAACTTATATTGGCTGGGTCCTTAACATTGATTATTTGCAAACCACTGCTACCTCCAGCCACGTAGGCTATGCTGTCCTGGACAAAAACATCCTCAACTCCCCCCAAGGTACTGTAGCTGGTAACCGAATCTGGATTGCCTGGATCGCTAACATCGAATATAACCAGCCCAACGGACCTATCAGCCAGATAAGCATAACTATCCTTGACATATATTCCTCCTCCCCTTCCCACAAGATAAAACTTACCTGCAAAAGATGGATTAGCTGGATCTGAGACATCGAAAATCAAAAGACCATTGCGAAAAGCACAATAAGCGTAATCTCCAACCACCTGAACATCCTCTGCGTCAGTCCAGAGGGTGCTGGACAAATAGGTGATATTATTGGCAGATACCAGTTGAAGGATAAAAAACAAAACCACAAGAGCAAAAACGCTTGCTAAAAGAACTTTAGCTTTTTTCATTACTCCTCCTGTTTTTTAAATAGTCCTTACGCAGGCTGAAGCCTGCGGCTACCATTTTTTTGGTAGCCGCAATCTTTAGATTGCGTTTTTCTGTAATCGCTTGGTCCCCTAACCAAGCGGGTAAATTCCTTTTGTGATAAAACCAACTTGGTCTCCCCTACACTCTTATTTTAATATTATCAATCAATCTGGTTTTTCCTATCAATACCGCCAAAGAAATCACAACGTTTCCTTTCAGCTTATTCAGCGGCTTCAGCGATTCAGAATCATTTATGCTTATATAATCGATTTTCGCCTTAGGTTTTTTTTGAATAAGCTTCCTCATTTCAGATATTATCTTCCTCGAATCCCTTTCTCCAGACGCTATCATTTTTTCAGACAATTTCAAAGACCGGTACAAAGCAGTAACCTGTTTTTTTTCCTCTGAAGATAGATACTCATTTCTTGAGCTTAATGCCAGCCCTGATTTCTCCCTGACAGTAGGTGCAATTATGATTTTAACCGGAAGATTCAAATCCTTAACCATTTTTTTTACAACCACCGCCTGCTGAAAATCCTTCTGCCCGAAAACCGCTATATCCGGCTGAATGATATTAAAAAGCTTTGCCACAACTGTTGTTACCCCTTTGAAATGCTCAGGACGAGACTTCCCTTCTAAAATCTTTGTTAAATCTTCCACCTCAACATAAGTATCATACATTTTTGGATACATATCCTTTATATCAGGCATAAATATAAAATCACAACCTATCTCTTTTAAAAGTCTTTTGTCTCTTTTCAAATCCCTTGGATATCTTTTGAAATCCTCTTTTGGACCGAATTGGGTGGGATTCACAAAAATACTAACCACTAAGATGTCTGATTTCTTTTTAGCTATCCTCATCAAACTTAAATGCCCTTCATGTAGATAGCCCATTGTGGGAACGAAGCTTATGACTTTCCCCTGATTTTTCAAATTTATACAAATCTCCTGCATTTTTTTTGGCGACTTAACGATTCGCATTTATCACATTGAAAATTTAAAATGAAAAATTCAAATTAGGAGTAACTTTCTTCCTCGCTCGGAAATTGTCCGGATTTGACGTCATCCAGATATTTCTTACAGGCCTCTCTTATCTCCTTCCCCAGCTCAACATAACGTCTTGCAAACTTTGGTTTGAAATCCTCGAAAAGTCCCAGAATATCGTTAACCACCAGAACCTGACCGTCACAAAAAGGTCCTGCCCCAATTCCAATAGTGGGAATTTTTATTGACTCAGAGATTTCTTTAGCTAAATCCTTAGGCATCGACTCCAGAACCATGGAGAAACAACCCGCTCTTTCCAGCTCTTTTGCTGATTGGGTTAAATAAGCTTTTGTTTTTTCCTCTTTGCCCTGGACGGTAAAGCCCCCGAATTTGTGAATCGACTGGGGGGTCAATCCAATATGTCCCATCACCGGAATTCCCACATCGATCATTCTTTTAATGGTGGGGATCATCTCCAATCCCCCTTCGATTTTCACTCCCTCTGCATCTCCCTCCTTTAAAAACCTCCCTGCGTTTGATACTGCATCCGAAACGTTGGTCTGATAAGACATAAAGGGCATGTCAGCTACCACCATACACCTTTTAACCGCCCGGGAAACAGCTTTGGTATGATAGATCATCTGGTCCAATCCGATAGACAATGTGGTTTTGCTGCCGTAAAAAACCATGTTCACCGAATCTCCCACCAGGATACAATCGATGCCGATCTCATCCAAGATTTTTGCGGTGAAGAAATCGTATGCGGTCAAAACCGCAATCTTATCCTTCTTTTTCTTCATCTCCAGAAATGTCCTGACCGTTACCTTATATTTGTTCATGTTTTTATAAAAATAAAATCTTTACAATTTTCACAAACTGTTCAAATAACTTAAAACAAATAACACTATTAGCTGCTCCTTCAATCCATCGGATAAAAAACTATCTTCTCACATAATATCTTCTTCCCTTCTGAGGCTTTTTTAGAAGCTCCAAAAGCTCATCTAAATGAGAGGGATTTTTTTGGAAATCGAAATCATCTGAGTTCAAGATAAGAAGTGGAGTTTCATCGTAATGGAAAAAATAGCGGTTGTAAGCCTCGTTCAAAGCTAAAAGGTAATCCAGTTCAATTTTCTGAAATTGTTTTTTCCTTTTTCTCCTTAGTTTCTTGTAAAGTGTCTGCGGGTCGGACTGCAGATACAAGATCAGATCAGGTTTGGGCACGTTCTTTATCAAAAGCGAATAGATTCTCTCGTACAAAAAAAGTTCTTTTTCATCCAGGTTGACCGAGGCAAAGATCTTATCCTTTTCGAAAAAGTAATCCGATATGACTTTCTTCATGAAAAGATCATGCTCTAAAAAATTCTGTTGCTGCTTGTATCTGGAGAGAAGAAAGAATATCTGGGTTTGAAAAGCATATCTTTTTTTCTCATTATAGAAATCCAGAAGAAATGGATTCTCCTCGGGATTCTCCAAGACCAATCGAGCCTTAAGTTTCTCAGCCAAAAGCGAGGATAAATCGGTCTTACCCACCCCTATGATTCCCTCCACAGCGATATAATTATGATCATTCATGATTTTTTTCTTTATAAGGTTCAACCTTCTTTTCGTCTTTCAGCTCCCTCAATAGAATAGAGACTTTCTTTCCTAACAGAGGATGTATTTTATCTTTTGCAATCTCTGCCAGAGGGACCAGCACAAATCCTCTTTTATGAATCTGCGGATGGGGAAGGGTAAGTTCTTCTGTTTCCATAACCTTGTCGTCATATAAAAGCAAGTCCAGATCGATTTCTCTGGGACCTTTATCTTTTGCTTTTTCCCTTCCCATTTTTTTCTCTATCTTAAGCATTCTATTTAGAAGTTCAAGAGGTAAAAGATCGGTCTCCACCTCTATCACCATATTCAAAAACCAGGGCTGTCTCTCATAGCCAACAGGCTCGGTCAGGTAAACAGAAGATTTATTTCTCACTTTCAAAGAATCTACACTTTCCAGAAGCTTTATGCTTTTCTTTAAGTTTTTAAATCTCTTCCCCAGATTCGAGCCCAATCCGATATAAGCCATGCTCACCAAAATCACCCCTCCCTTATTTCCTTTTCCTTTTAACCTCCACCTCGATATCGTCCAAATTTCCGGGAACCGGTGGGATTTTCTTTCTAACCCTGACCACCACTTCCTCGGGTTTGAATCTTTTCAATATCTCGTTAGCCAGCCTCACAGCAATGGTCTCCAGAAGGGAGAACTTATTCTCCATCACCAGGTCATGAACGGTGTTATAAACCTGGGTATAGTTCACCGTAGCCTCAAGCCTGTCTTCCCTGGCAGCTTTATCCAAATCCAATGACAGTTCCACATCCACCTCGAACCTTCTGCCGGTCTGACGCTCTGCTTTTGACACCCCGTGAAATCCGTAAAAAGTCATGTTGTGAAGTCTTATCGTTCCCATCTATCTTCTCCTCTTAGGTCTGTAACTGGACTGCAGAAGATGAGAATGCCTCTCAATTCTTTTGGTTGCTTCTTTCAGCTTATCACCGGGAAGGTTTAAGGCTAACCGGATGTACCCCTCACCGCTTTCCCCGAAATCGGAGCCTGGGATCACCGCCACCCCAGTTTTCCTTAAAAGCATTCTGGCGAAACCGAGTGAGGAATAATGGGGAGGGATCTGAATCCAGAAAAAAGGAGTGGCTTTGGGACTTTTCACTCTCCAGCCCAGGTTCAACAGTCTTTCCATCAAAAGTTTTTTTCTTTCTGAAAACTCCTGGCTCTGTTCTGATTTTATCCTAAAATGATTCTCTAGAAGATAAGAAGCCACCTTAAACAACAAATTATCATCCACAAAGTCAAAGATGCTTCTGTCAGACTCCAGTCCCATGATCACATCCTTGCTTCCGGCAAAAAAACCCAGTTCAAAGAAAGGACTCAGACAAGCGGTCGAAAGAGAGTGAAATTCCAGACAAACTTTTTTGGCTCCTTCTATTTGCAGAATACTCAGAGGAATAAAATCATCATAGTTTATATGACAAAAACTGAAATCGTGAACCAGAAGGATGTTGTTCTCGCTGCATATTTCAATCGCTTTTTTGAAAAAATTATAATCAGCAACAGCGGTGGTTGGATTGTGGGGATAATTCAGAAACAAAAGCTTAGCCTTCTTTAGAACCTTATCGGAAAGCGTTTTTAAATTGGGCAAATAATCGTTTCTCTCCAGAAGGGGAACGCTTACGATCTCTGCCTCGGCCAGACTGCAAACCCGCCGGTATAGAGGATTGGAAGGCTCAGGAACGATTACCAAATCTCCCCGATTCAAAAAGCTCATTGCCATGCTAAGATATGCCACCTTTTTATTGGGTATAAGGGAAATCTCTTTATCGGGGATTAGTTTAACCTGATATTTTTTTTCAAACCATAAACAGAGATCTTTTTTTAATTTTCTCTCCTCCTCGGTTTGATTCTCTTTTCCCCTGTTTCCCCAGGGCAAAGATGAGAGAAACTCGCATTCTGAGGTATTTTGAACATAAGGATCAAACACCCCCAGATCTATTATCTCCACCTCCTTTTTTTCGAGTCTTTTTTTGGTCCTCTCTATTTCGAAAAGGGAAAAAGGAGGAACCCTCTGAATTCTCTCGGATTTGTCCAGAATGACTTTTTTAATCATACAGATTTTTCTTTTGTCTTTAAAATCCTCTCTATCTCTTTTTTAGTTAATTCCTTTATCCCCCCGAGATTTTTTGCCAAAAAATATATCCTGGAATAATGTTCAGTTCGTTCCAATTTGAAAAAAGCGTCGTCTAAATCTTTCCCCACGGTCACCACCCCGTGATTTTCCATAATTATCGCATCGTGATCCTGGATAAAACCTTCTATCGATTTGCAAACCTCACGGGTGGAAGGGGTAGCATAAGGTGCTAAGGGTATTTTGCCTAAAGATAGGATAACCTCCGGAAGCAAAAACTCAGGCAAAGGTATTTTAGCAGCTGCCAGAGCTGTTGAGTAAGGGGGATGGGCGTGAACAACTGCACCCGCATCCTCTCTTTTTTCATAAATAAAAGTGTGCATCATAAGCTCGGAAGTTGGATTCAGCTTTCCTTTGAGCTTTTTTCCCTTTAAATCAACCAAAACCAGATCCTCTGACTCTAAAAATCCCTTGCTCTTACCAGTTGGTGTGACCAAGATTTTATTACCCAATTTCAAACTAACATTCCCGTCATTTGCCGCAACGAACCCTTTATCATAAATTCTTTTACAAATCTCTAAAAGTTTTTTCTTGGCTAAAGAAGAGATTTTCATCCTAAGTATCAAAAAAGAATTAATAAACCAAGTAATACTAATTTAGGGTTTTGTCAAGATTTATTTGGAAGATAGCTACAAGAGAAAATTCTGTTTTGATACACTCAAAAATACTCCTACTATTCTAAGTGTATAAAACCTTAAGTACTTAAAGATATAAACTTATGCCAAACCGCTTATACTGCGATGTTTGCCATTAAAAAGACACAAAAACAATTTGACAATCCATTTTAAAATAATAACTTAAAACAAAATTTTAGATTTTTTCATAGCTAAATCCATGACCTATATGAGTAAAGGGAAATGATATTTAAGTTAAAAACCATAGCAGGAGTCACCACCAAGACAATCTCATCTTTATGGACCTTCCCCTCCCTGATTTTCTCCGCTTTTATAATCGCCTGGGCAGCAGAAGCAGCTCAGTTTATCGTTTCCCAGGGATTGGCACTGGCTATCTTAGCCTGGCTTCAGACCTTGCCCGAATTCGCAGTTGAAGCTGCTATTGCCTGGGAAGCAGGAGCCGATCCGGAGAAAGTTCATCTCATAACTGCGAATTTCACCGGCTCCTTAAGGCTTTTAGTAGGATTGGGCTGGCCCCTGATCTATTTCGTCTCTGTTTTTTTTAACAAAAGATTCCCTTTTCATAGAAGATTTTTACCAATAAAATTCGATAAAGAGCACTCGGTTGAAGTCGTAGCTTTATTTCCACCTATTTTGTATTTTGTAATAATTTTGATCAAGGGAACACTCTCCCTTTTCGACTCAGCTATACTCTTCTTCTTGTATTTAGCCTACCTTTTCATTCTCAACCGTGTCCCCCCGCATGAGACAGAGGAATTGAAGGATGCCCCCTATGTCACCCGCAAAGTGATGAGCCTTCCTCCTAAATACCGTAAACCTGCTGTTTTCGGGCTTTTCTTATTGGGTGGAGTGAGCCTCTTTTTCATAGCTGAGCCCTTTTTACACAGCATGTTAGCTTTAGCCACAGCAATGGGAGTCTCCCATTATATATTTGTTCAGTGGTTGGCTCCTTTTCTGTCCGAGTTCCCGGAGAAGGTCTCTGCTTTGAACTGGGCAAGAACAGTTAAAAAGGCTCCCATGGGAGTAATGAATATGGTCTCCTCCAATATCAACCAGTGGACCGTTCTGGTGGGAATGATTCCCATAGTCTACAGCCTGTCCAGAGGAGGAATTTCGGTGGTGGAATTCGACCATCATCAGAAAGTGGAGATACTTCTAACCATGGTTCAATCCTCTCTGGGAATGATCCTTTTAGCCAATATGAAGTTCAACTGGTATGAGGCAGCTGGTATTTTTTCTTTGTGGTTTATCCAGTTTATCTATCCTCACCTGAGGGAAGAAATTATCATCGTCTACTCAGCCTGGATCGTTTTTGAGCTCATCTTAGCTTTAAGCAGGAAAAAAAGGCTTTATGCTTTCGGAGAGTTCAGAAAGCTCATTAAAGAGTACTTTTGACTTGGATTCAATTATTCGAAAATCATAAGATTGAGAAAGAAAGTTACTATTTTAGAAACTATAAACTATCAACTAACCACTAACAACTACTTTGGGTAGCCCTGGTTGCCCCCCCTGACCAGGCAGGCGACTTGGGCGAAATTGTTATTTTGGGGTACCTTACCCCGAAATTCAAAAAGTCAGAATGGTCAAGAGTAGGGGTGCCTTTGACCAATGATTTGATGAATTATTAGATAGCAGAGAAATTGCAGATAATCAGTTGGGGTATCTCAGTTTACCTGCAATCTGAGCTAAGTAAAAGTGAACGCAAAGGGAAAGCTATTTTCACATCTATATTGGCAAAAAATCATAACCCCAGGCAAAAAGACTTTCGTACCCTCTCTTGATTATATGAAAACTACTCCAACAAAATTTCCTTGACTTATCCCGTATCATTAAATAAGATACTCGTGAAAATATAAGGAGGTTTTTTAAATGAACGTATTTAAAACCACAGTGCTTTTGGTCTGTTTAACCTTACTTCTGATACTCGTCGGCGGCCTGGTGGGAGGAAGATCGGGGATGGTCTTCGCTTTGGTTTTGGCAGCAGTGATGAATTTCACCAGTTACTGGTTTTCAGATAAGATCGTCTTGAAGATATATCGAGCCCAGAAAATCGAGGAAAAGGACGACCCCAGGCTCTACCGAATCGTAAGAACCGCCACCCAGAATGCCCGGCTCCCCATGCCCCAGGTGTATGTAATACCCACCGATTCCCCCAATGCTTTTGCAACCGGAAGAAATCCCAATCATGCCGCTGTAGTGGCAACTCATGGAATATTGAAGATATTAGATGACGACGAATTGGAAGGGGTTATATCCCACGAGTTAGCCCATATCAAAAACAGGGATATTTTAACCGCATCGGTAGTTGCCACCATAGCCGGAGCAATTGGAATGCTTGCTTTCATGGCTCGCTGGGCAGCGATATTCGGAGGATACGGAAGGGATAACAACCGGGGCGGAGGTTTAGGTCTTTTGGTGACAGCGATTGTAGCTCCCATTGCAGCCATGTTGATCCAGCTGGCAATATCCCGCTCAAGGGAATATGCAGCTGATCAGGGAGCAGCCAGTATTTCCCATAAACCCCTGGCATTGGCTCAAGCTTTGGAGAAACTGCAAAACGCAAGCAAAAGGATTCCCCTCGAAGCCAATCCCTCAACCGCTCACCTTTTCATAGTCAATCCCTTGCGGGGAGGGGGCATAGCCTCCCTTTTCAGCACCCATCCACCGGTAAAAGAACGGGTTGCCAGACTTCGTAAAATGGCAAGAGGAACTTAAATCCTGCCGATAAGATGGATGGATAACCCAATCTTAAAATGGAAAGTTACTGGTTAGAGATATTACTTATCGTTGTTTTAATCCTTTTGAACAGCTTCTTTGCCGGATCGGAATTCGCTCTTATATCAGCACGAAAAAGCAAAATAAGACATTTAGCAGCAAAAAAAGATAAAAAAGCGATCCTGGTAAAAAAGCTTCAGGCCGAGCCTGATAAATACCTGGCTACCATACAGATAGGAGTCACCGTGGTAGGAACCTTAGCCTCGGTGATTGGCGGAGCAAGAATCGTTGATCTGATTGAACCGAAAATCCAGAAGATCCCAATTGAGTTTGTGCAAAATGCATCAGAACCCATCTCCATCGGGATTGTCGTGGTGATAATCGCTTATCTTTTTCTGGTAATCGGGGAGCTGGTTCCCAAATACGTGACTTTAAAATATCCTGAAAAAATAGCATTCACCGTGGCTCGCCCCATACAGTTTTTAACCAATCTCACCTTTTTCGTTGTGCAGATATTATCCTTCTCCACCAGAACAATAGCCAAGTTGATAATTGGCAAAACTCCAGTTGAAAGCCCCTTTATCTCCGAGGAAGAGGTTAAACACATAATTAAGGAAGGTAAAGAAAAAGGGATTTTTGAGCCCTCGGAGGAAAAGCTAATAAGAAGCGTGTTCGAGTTCACCGATACCTTCGTTCATAACATAATGACCCCCAGGACAGAGGTCGTGGCAGTGGAGACCGAATCCAATCCCGAGAAAGTAATGAGAATCATAACCGAAGAGGGCTTTACCAGAATACCGGTCTTCAAGGGAGACTTAGACCACATCGCGGGAATAATCCATGCTAAAGATGTAATAAATACCCTCTTTAACAAGGAGCTGATCATCATAAAGGATATAATCCGTCCTGCTTATTTTGTTCCCGATTCCAAAAAGGTCTCGGAGCTTTTAAACGAATTCCAGAGGAAAAAAATCCATATGGCTATAGTTCTGGACGAGTTTGGTGGCACGGCTGGATTGGTGACCCTTGAGGACATACTGGAGGAGATAGTTGGGGAGATAGAGGACGAATACGATGCTGCCACAAAAGAGATCTTTTTTCTTTCGGATGGCTCAGCCATCGTAAAAGCGGGAATAAAAGTGGACGATTTCAACCGGGAGTTTAAGGCCGAACTTCCCCTGGATCGCTCGGATACCCTGGGAGGTTTCATTACCAATTCCCTGGAGAGAATTCCCGTTTTGGACGAGAAAATTAAACTCTTCGGTCTGACTTTCGTCATCTACGAAAAGCTGGGTCATAGGATAAAAAAGATTAAAGTGAAAAAAAACTCAAGTTAAAAACAAAAACCTCCTGAACTTTTTAGGTCCCTATGTTCGAAGCGATTATAGAGCCAGTTGGAAAATGGATTATTCAAATCATCTCGGATGTCGGTTATCTGGGAATTGTTCTAACCATGGGAATAGAATCAGCCTGCATTCCCCTCCCCTCTGAGATCATAATGCCCTTCTCCGGTTATCTGGCATCGACAGGCAGGTTCAATCTTTTTTTGGTCTCGGTAGCAGGGGCTTTGGGCTGCGTTGTTGGCTCGGTTTTAGCCTATTATGCCGGGATATGGGGAGGAAGAGCCTTCATTTTAAAATATGGAAAATACTTCTTGATCACCCATAGGGACCTGGAAACAGCAGAGAGGTGGTTTGGAAAATATGGTGAGCTAACTATCTTTTTCTCCAGGCTTATGCCGGTTATAAGAACCTTCATCTCCCTCCCCGCGGGAATTGCCAGGATGAACTTTCCCCGGTTTTTAATCTACACCTTCCTGGGTTCCCTTCCCTGGTGCTTTGCTTTGGCTTACGTGGGAAAGGTTATGGGAGAAAACTGGAGATCGTTAAGAGTATATTTTCACAATGCGGATATCGTCATAGTAATTCTTGTAGTTTTGGGCATAGGATTTTTTATCTACCGCCATTTGAAATAATACCATCATATTTTTAACAAGCAGTATTTAAAAATCGTAGAATCTAAGTATTAATGGTCTTTTTGGAGTAAATGTTATGTTTCAACTCCATCATATGCCCATCTGGCATTGGATATAGGGATTTTTTAAATTTTTATAACCAAAAAGAGGATTTAAATTTCCTTTTTCTTTTCCGATTAGTATAGAGTAGCAAGTTTTAGTTTAATTTGAAAAATATCTTATCCCAGGAGTCGTTATGAGAAAAATAGCTTTTATTTCATTTTTGATTTTGATTCTAATCTCGGTGACGTTAAATGCTAAAGACCCAAATGATCCATACGAAGCAGATACCGTTTACTTCGTTGCTTCAGGCTCGTCTTCCGGTGACACCATATTTGTCCCGGAGACAAGCCCGCCCTGGGATATCGCGGTTGACGTAATGGTATGGACCGACAACGGGGTGGCAGGAATTACCATCCCTCTTAAAGATACCTGTTACGATGATATTTCCATGGACACATATTTAAATTCATTGAAAAACGACCCTGACTCAGTTGACCCCAACTGCTTTACCGGAAGTTTATTGGAGGATTTCAGCATTCTATCACTTAACCTTTATGGTGAAGAGCCTACTCCTTCCCCACCCAACTTTCTTATTGGAGCTGTCAATTTCAGCGATTCCTTATACACTCCTGGACTTATAGTTCATCTGATTTTTACGGTAAGCTCATATGGTTGTTTATGTCTTGACACCATTTTCCAGTTCCAACCTGGAGGAGCTCGTCCTTACTTCACCACCCCCAGTGCAAAAAACTACGTCCCCGTGTTCCTCAGCAAATGCTTCGTAATAAGCCAAACAGTTGACACACCCGAAAAAGAAGAATCCCCTGAACTCAAAAAATTCGAACTTTACCCCAACTATCCCAATCCTTTTAACCCAACAACAACCATAGAATACTCCTTAGCTCAAAACAGCTGGGTGAACCTGAGCATTTATAATCTTTTGGGTCAGAAAGTCAAGACCCTGATAAACGAATACCAGAATAAAGGGCCAAAAACAGTAAGGTGGGATGGAAAAGATGAATACGGAGAAACGCTAAGCTCAGGAGTTTATTTCTGCAGACTGAGAGCCGAAGAATTTTCACAATCAGAAAAGATGATCCTGATAAGATAGAAAATTCTCGGTATTTTTATTCCAAAATTTCTGTAAAATAAAAACTTAAATAAAATCCCTTTAAAGTTTAAGATTTTATCTTTCCAATCCAAAAATCCGTTTCATCTGGTGGGAATCCTTATCCAGCAGTTAACTCTCAAGAGCTTAGATCCGCAAAAAATCTCTTGACAAATATCTTTAAAATCGTTATTATCTTAATGTAAAATCGGATAAGAAAAATAGGGTGCAAAATAAATTTGATTTTGGAAATTTCTAATTTCATGAAAACCAAACCACAAAAATCACTGATCCTTTTCAGCGGGATAATTTTTCTTTTTTTTGCTTTATCTCTTTATAGATGCTCGGAAAGACCAACCCAATCATATAAAGACACTCCAATTATTAACCTGAAGATCGAGACAGACGATTTCGCTACTATTGGTGATATCGTTTACCTCCCACTGTATCTGCGCAATGATGTTTCCATCGGTGGCTTTTCTCTACTGGTCTCCTGGGATCCCAATGTTTTAAACTTACATGATGTTATTAGAGGTGATTGTATAGATGATATCGATTTCTATTTAGGACCCCATAAACCCCACTATATGTTCGAGAGATTTTATTTTGAGTTGTTACCCTCTACCGAAATTCACAAAAAGAAGATGAAAATAATCGGTCTTGCGGATATCCTGGATGAATATCAAGGTTATCCTATTAAACCAAATCTTTCCGGTTGTGTATTGACTTATCTGAAATTTGAGGTAAAAAACAATGCCAACCTAAGGGGTTTTTTCCTGCCAGTGAACTTCGAATGGGACAATGAGACTCTTGATGATAATATCTTAACCGATTCAACTGGTCAAATATGGTATGTCAGCGCCAATCCTGTGCAATTCCCTCAGAACACAACTATTCCTGATGTGGAAATTATCAGAAGCCCTATTTTTATGGATGGTGGAATAGAGGTCATCTATATAGTTTCAAATTGGATAGGCGACGTTAACCTGAACGAGTTCTCATACGAAATAGCTGATGCTGTTTGCTTCGCCAACTACTTCATAACCGAATATCTATGCACTTACGGGTTGGAAGGTGTGGATGATTTTTGGTATGGGATTTCGGTCGAAGCAACTGATGTCAATAGAGATGGTATTACCTTAAGCATCTCAGATTTGGTTTTCATAATAAGAATAATACTGGAAATGGAACGACCAATTATTGGAAATGGTGATAATAAAACCGGTGATACACTCTTTGTAGGAACAATTCAAAACGCAGATCAAGTCACTGTCGCTTCTCGTTCTCACTCCACTATCGGAGCAACCGCTTTTGTGTTCAAACACTCAGGAGTGGTTAATGAGGTGAAAAATTCCAGTCGGATAGACCTTAAATGGAATGATCAGGATGGTAAACTTAGAGTCTTACTATGGAGCCCGGAGGCTAACTTTATCCCGGCTGGATCTAAAGAGTTATTCAGCTTTGAGGCTGAAAACGTCGATCTGATAAAAATCGAAGCAGCAGATGATATGGCTCATCAGTTGCCCTGCGTAATTTCTCAATAAGTAGATTCTTCCCCTTGTATACAAAATTTAAATTCTAACAAATTCACATAAAAAAACATCCCCAAGTTAATATTACCTCTTGGGGATGCTTGAAAACAATCTTAAGATCCTTTGAATCTAAACTCCAGCAGTCACCGTTATCACCGCTACGATATCCCTGAACTCGACTTTAAACTCATCTTCTTTGCAGATCCCATATAGATGAAATTCTCCTGATTCCACCTGGTCTTTCAAAACCTTTAAATTTTTAATGTATTTCATGGATTCGTTCCAGGTCACATGTCTGGTTCCTCCTGGACCCACCAGAATGCCCTCCACGATCAAGGTAGCGCTGTCCCTGACCTGCTCAACGGTGGTAAGACTGTCATTATCGGTGATATAAAGTTGTCCGGTGGCAGATTTATCGGAGTTGTTTATTACCTTGAAAGTGAAACCCACCTCATCCACATATTTAACGTCATCCTTATGATCCTCCCAGGTATCGTTGTCGCTTAAATCCACACTTGCCGAATTGAATTCTTTCTCCGTGGCGATAATGGTGTCATCTATATCGTAGACGATAACATAGGTTCCGGTCAGAAGACACCCCTGGATCCAGAACACCAACAGAACCAGGGGGATCAAAAACAAAAGATATCTTTTATCTATTTTCATCTTTTATCTCCTTTCGCTATTAAAATCCAAATCCGCCAAAATAATAGTTGACCCCGCCGGTAAGTTGAATATTCTTTCTGGATCCACCCTCGATGGTTATTATCTGAACCTTTGTTCTGAAATCAATGCCAAAGGTCTCCTCTGGTAAAATCTCCAGTCCCACACCCAGGTTAAATCCAAATTTGTTCAGATCCTCCCTGCCCAATCTATCCAGAGAGTTGCCATAAAGTCCGCAGATGAAATACCAATAGAATTTCTCAACTTTATCCAAAGAACCAAATACCAGGTCCATTCCATAGGCGTAAATGTTACCGCCCTCTCTATCCATATCGGTGCCGCTTACATCCAGGGTTATTCCTCCCTGCCGGATATAGGTGAAATTGGGTTCCAATCCCAGGAAGGGCATAACGGTTGCCCGGGCTTTAAACCCGGCCACCCCGGCAATATCCGAGTCCTCCTGAACAAGGGGGAAATTGATCCCTCCAAAACCACCCGCGCTGAATTTCACCTCTGCCCAGCTGAGACTGGTAAATGATAATAGAAGGAATAACAGAATCGCTGACGATAAAACCAACCTATTTTTCATTGTACTGCTCCTTTTTTGAAGTTGATCTTATTTAAAATCTGAAAATTGATTAAAGGATCACCTCCTTCTTTTTATCAGGTTATCTTTATGTTCAAAATTTTGAAATGAATCTAATAGGACTTATAAAACTTGTCAAGAACTATTTAACTGATCCAACCACCTAAGATTTCTTTTTGGTTGACAATAAGTTGATTTCTCAGTTTATTCAAATAATTCAAGAGGTAGCTTTGGTAACCGGTAAAAACTGAATCGAAAAGGAATAACAATGTTCGAAAACATGTACCTCGAAACCGAGAGACTGGTTTTAAGACCTTATACTATGGATGATCTTTTTGAACTTCATAAAATCGTCAGTCAAAAAGAGGTGATGAAATACCTCCCGGAAAAAGTCATGACTCAAAAACAGACGGAAAAAACTTTAACCTGGATTATTGACTGTTATAAAGAAAACACTCAAAAGAAAATTAAAAAGTTTTCAGTGGGAGTTTTTCTCAAAGAAAACAAAAAGCTCATAGGCTGGTGTGGTTTGGGTCCTCTGGAATTCGATCCATCCGAGATCGAGATCTATTATGGATTATCTAAGAGCTATTGGGGTAAAGGATTCGCAACCGAGGCTGCCAGAGCTATTCTGGATTATGGATTCTTGATAATTGGCCTGAAAAAAATCATTGCCATAGTAATGCCACAAAATAATGCCTCAAAAAGGGTAATAGAGAAAATGGGAATGGTATATCGTAAGCAGATTGAGAATCTTCCTGCAAAGCATAAGGCATACGAGGGAGATTTATACTTTTCGCTGACCAGGGATGAATATGATAGTATAAAAGAAAAAAAGCATATAGCCAATCTGGATTAAAAAAAGAGGGAGGCTGAGCTCTAAGAATTTAAAGAATAATATATCAGAGAAAGGACCAATTATGGCAAAACATAAAAAAATATTGGTTTTGGAAAACGATGTCGAGGCTTCTTTAATGGAATCGATATTAAATGAGCGTAAAATCCCCCATATAATAAAAAGTTATCGCGATTCCGCTTATGATGGACTCTACCAGCATCAGAAAGGCTGGGGTTATATAGAAGCTCCGGAGAATTTCGAGGAGGAGATAAAAGCCATCTACAGGGATTTAGCCCATAAAGAGTAAATGATATAAACTCACACTTAACACATCTAACCTTAAAGGAGTATGATATTTGTTAAATGATTGCAAATTTCCAATAGTAAAACGTTGGACGTTGCAAAAAAGGAGGTTTAAAATGGAAGTGTACAAATCGGAATGTGAGTTAAGTAAAGAGCTTGATCTTGAATTTAAAAAGAAAAGCAGGCGGTGGATTGGAGACTTCCAGGTATCAGCAGCGTATCTCTGTAGCAATCAGATATGTTGGGGTTACACTATTCTCATTTACAATAATGGTCTTTTCACCGAACTTTTTCAGTTGGAAAAAGAAGAGCGGATAGCATACTTAGATGATCTGGTCAAGGTATCCAAAGCTATATATGATGCTTTTAAGCCACACAAGATGAACTATGAGCTTCTGGGTAACGTTGTGCCTCACTTGCATTGGCATATTATCCCCCGTCAGAAAACAGATCCAATTGAACTCCACTGGCCCATCTGGGGAAAGGATTACACTGAGGTTAAACTATCGGATGATAAGTATCAAAAGATAGTCGAAAAAATAAGAATACATCTTCAGTGAATCCAAAATGAGAAAGGGAATCATGCTTAAGATAATAGAGAAAACATGGAATGAGTTCTGGGCAGCTTACTGGAGGATTGAATACCGGCATAAAATCCCGAGGATTTTTGAATGGGATATTAAATTGGTAAACTTTATCGAGAAAGTGTGCCAGCTAAAACCAGGAACTCGAATTTTGGATTTGGGATGTGGTGGCGGTGACCAGGCAAAAGTATTTGCTAAAAAGGGTTACCAAATAGTTGGAATCGACATTGCCCCTTCACTTATTGAGTTTGCTAAAAAACAATTCCAAAAGGAGGGCTTGAAAGGCAATTTCATCAAAGGGGATATGCGGAATGTCGACTATCAAACTGAATTCGATGCATGTATACTCCTAAGCGGAACCTTCGGCTATTTCAGTGATACAGAAAATCAAAATCTTTTACGTTCCATATACCGGGCTCTTAAACCAGGTGGTAAGGTATTTATAATGTTTTTGTCAGCAAACCGTTTACCTAAGCATAAAAGGTTATGGTCTGAGATAGAGAATGGTTGGGAATTAACTGAAAGCTGGTTCGATCCTGAAACCAGCACATACAGAACAAAAATGTTCGTTGTTAAAAAAGATGGCACTCTTTTGCGTCCCAAAGCGGAAAAGGGATATCACGCCAACGAAACCATTCGTTGTTACACCATTCCTGAAATGAGAACAATGCTTGAAAAAGCAAACTTACATTATATGAAAAGCTTTTCCGGGGATGATCTTTCTGTACCGCAAAAACCACCTGCTTCTGAGGAAGCTCGTAACATAGTGGTGGCTGAACGTCCGCCGGAAAATTAACTATTGAAAATTTGCAACACGTTTGCCACCTTGAAATAAAACAAAGGAAGAAAAAAATGAAAGAGATAATCCTATTGAAAAATGTTAATCTCTTTGACGTGGAAAATGATTCTTTGAATCACAATATGGACATTCTGATTGAAGATGATACCATCAAAAAAGTTGGTAAAATCGACTATAGGGGTAAAGAAAATCTTCAAAAAATCGACTGCTCGGAGAAATATGCTCTCCCCGGGCTTTTCGAATGCCACGCCCATTTAGCTCTCTTAACCTCAGAGGATGATGAAACAAAGAAGAAGATCATGGAGGATTTCAAGATAACCAATGAAAACGAGCCTGAAAAACAGGTGCTCGAAGAGTTCGTGAAAGTAGGGATTACCCAGATAAGGGATGTTGGCGGACCTTTGGAAAACCTCAAGCATATTAAAATTAAAATCTCAAAAAAAGAGATTTTAGGTCCTGACATATTCTATGCTGGACCAATGCTTGAGAAAAGCCCTCTTTTGTGGGATGAACATAACCAGACTTTGCCCGGATTTACCGTTGCAGTGGATTCCAAAGAGGATGCCAAAAAAATCATACAAAAGCTAAAAAACAAGGGGGCAAGCCTAGTTAAAACCTTCAACAAATTCGATCTCGATGTTTTCAAGTATTTGCTTGATCAAGCCAAAGAGCACAACCTGCCCCTTACTCATGATCCGGGAACCACCTTCTTCCATTCCATACCAGTGGATCTTGGAATCGATTTAGGCATCAGGTGTTTCGAGCATGCCAAATCTCCCTGGGCAGCGGTATTAAAGGATAATTTGAAAGAGGAGTATGACCAACTTATCGATGCGGATCAAAAGGATAAAAAGAACTTAGTAAATAAAATATTTAATTTAAAACTCGATTCAATCTCATCTGAAAAACTCCAGAAGCTGACAGATAAAATGCTTGAAAAAGATGTATACCTCTGCCCAACCCTGCATGCTTTCATATACATGCAAGAGAAAAAATCCGAAGAACAAAACAAACCCATGCTGGATATACTTAAAAAGCTCAATGAGATCAGCTTCTTTTTCACACAAAAGATGGCAAAAAGAGAAGTTAAGCTTCTGGTGGGACAGGATGGACTTTTGCCCAGATTCACCTTTAATGAGATGCAGTATTTGAAAGACGCTGGCCTTTCCGAATCACAGATACTAAAGGGCGCAACAATCTATCCGGCTGAGTGGCTGGGAATTTCCGAAAATTACGGTTCTGTTTCACCAGATAAAAAAGCGAATATTCTGATATTGAACAAAAACCCACTTGAGGATATCCAGAACATAAAATCCACTCATTTAGTGCTGAAGGATGGAAAATTTGTGTTTCAATAACCATTTTCAGAAAAACAGAAAACCATAAATCATTGCGAAAAAGAATAAATGAATAAGCCAGGATTCTAAACTCTGGGGGATAAGTGAAAAGGAGATAACGTAAGATGATAAGGAAAAACGAATGGGAGATCTTCTTTGATGCCCATGCACCGGTTTATATGGAAAACTCTTTTACCAAAAATACAAAGAAAGAAGTGGATTTTATTCTCCAGGAGCTTAAACTTCCACCAGGTAGTAATATTTTAGATATAGGTTGCGGAACCGGACGCCATGCTCTGGAGCTTGCTACAAGAGGTTATCTGGTAACCGGAGTGGATATCTCCTCCGGCATGCTGGCTCAGGCAGAAAAAGAGGCTAAAAAATCTGATGTCAAGCTTGAATTGATACACGCTGACGCTACCAGGTTCAAATCGAATAAACTTTTTGACACAGCCATCTGTCTCTGCGAGGGAGCATTCGGGCTTTTGGGAAGCGGCGATGACCCAAAGGAACATGACTTGTTGATCCTTCGCAACATTCAAAAAGCTCTAAAACCAGATCGAAAACTCATCTCAACTATGCTTAACGGGCTTTCCATGATCAGACGTTTCACCCAAAAGGATGTAGGTAAAGGTCGGTTTGATCCGATCAATATGGTCGAAACCTATGATCAGGAATACGATACCCCGGAAGGTAAAAAAAGCGTTCAGCTGAGAGAAAGAGGTTACCTCCCAGCCGAGCTTTTCAACCTTTTCAGCAAAGCAGGTTTTATGGTAGAACATATCGGTGGTGGGACCGCAGGAAAATGGGGACGCCGCCAGATCGACCTCGACGAGATCGAGATAATGGTTATCGCCAAAAAGTCAGTAAAAGGTGATTAAATATACGCACAAATAACGAGATCACTAACACAAATCCTGAGTTTTGCATAAGTTCAAGTGTTATAGTAATATCATCAGATTCAAAGAATGAAAAAAAACGATCCGATTTTAAAAAAGGTCGCTCTGCTTATGCCTGAAAAAGTTTTAGACGTTGGCTGCGGGTGCGGAAGTTTCACAGCTCAATTATCACCCCATTGCAGAAAAATCACAGCGATTGAATTCTCCCCAGGATTGATCCAGCGGTGTAAAAACGAAAACCAAAAGCCCAATATCACCTACCTGTGTATGGACGGAAGAAACCTCGGCTTTCCTGATAACAGCTTTGATCTGGTTTTGGAAAGGACGACTTTGCATCATATCTTCGAATGGGAAAAAGCTTTGGATGAAATGATACGGGTATCCGCCAAATACATACTTATCCAGGAGCCATTGGATGATCCCCGAAGCGAGGCAAAGAGAAATACCATCCGTGCTCAGAATTTATACCTGGAGATCCAAAAAGAGGTGGGATATCCCCATTATAGATATATTCCAGAAGAATCTTTAATGGGTTATTTTAGAAAAGAAAATATCAAAATAAAAAGTCAAGTCATACGCTCGGATAAGCCAAAAGAATTCGATGAGTACTTCAGCAACTTTGGCGATTTTGCGGAAAGAAGCAGAAGAAAAAAATACTGGCTTGAAAGGCTGGACAATCTAAGAAAAGAACTTGAGGGGAAGAAGCTATGTGAAGAAGATAGCATATTTATTATTGGAGTGAAATAGCAATACAAAACCACCTCAAAGGTCCTCAGATAAATGGTTTTAGCTCGACTTAATTAACTTATTAACTATGATAACTTAAAATAAGGCTTACTATAAATCTTTTAGAGGATAAATTTCCGAATTCGATATCAAAGCCTGGTAATTCTCACAATCGTGCGGTTCCGGACCACCCTTTAAGTAATAATTTACCAGATATATCACATCCGATAAATCGATAGCAAAATTCCCATTAGCATTGGCGCGGCAGATCGGATCAGGCGGAGGATCCCCACCTCTGAGGTAGTAGTTGGCAATATAGATAACATCCGATAGGTCAATATCCCCATCCGCATTAGCATCTCCGCAGATGTATTTATAGGCAAAATAGACATTCCAATTCGTGTCCCTATCAGATGCCCAGACAAAGAAAGGATTTCCGCTCTGGTCAAATCCGCAGGTAGGCTCATAATCGCTTTTCGGATCTGTGGTAACCTGTTCGGGCAAAGACCAGCTCACTCCATCGTATGTGCTGGCGAAAACATCCCAACTGCCACATCGGTTGCTCATCCAGGTTAATGCGAGTTTACCGGATAAATCCGAACTTAGGGAAGGCACCAGGTCATTGTCCGAATCAGTAGTGATCTGGGTTAAACCAGACCATCCGGAGCCGTCATTGTAACAGACATATATATTAGCATCCCCATCCCTCCAGCTGTGCCAGGCAGTCCAGATTTTACCCGATCCATCCCAGATTATGGTAGGAGCCAGATCATCACCCGAATCAGTTGTCACCGGTATTAATCCAGACCAACTTTGATCATAGTAAACAGAGTAGATATCCCGGTCGCCATCCCGGTTGGTTGACCACACCACCCAGACCTTACCTGAGGTATCAGCTGCGACTGCTGGATCAGTATCATCATTAAAATCAGAAGTAATAATCATCAGAGGATGCCAGGTGCCGTCGTAGTACCTGGCAAATATATTGGAATTAACGTTCTGGTTCACCGTTTTCCACCCCTTCCATACCACCCATACCTTCCCCTCCTTATCCACAGTCATCTTTGGCTCCACCTCGTAATCCGGTCCTGAGGAAATTGAGGTTGGATAAGTCCAGCCGCCGGGAGTGTGATGACTCACGCAGATATTGAAACCGCCGTCATAAAGCAGCCTCTGCCAGGCAACCCAGACCACACCCGAGCTGTCCGTAGCCATGGCAGAGTGCAGATCCCAGTAAACGAAAACGTCCACCGCCTCAGCCGAGGACCAGCTTTCTCCATCATAATAGCTGGAGTAGATATTGGAACGCACATCCCTTCCCGTTTCCCAGGTGGTCCAGACGTTACCCGAGAAATCAACGGTGACCTGCGGATTCCCATCCGAAAACTCGCTGGTAGTAACCACAATCGGGATCCAGGAAGAACTCCCGCATCCCTCTGGTATTTGAGTAGAATCTATCTGTTGTGCCGACTGGCTCTGGACATCGATGGTAAGGGTTGGGTCGCCTAAGATATTCATACCGAAAAACCATCCCTTTTCCCAATCCTCAAATCCCTCCTGAGCCTGGATCTCAAACCATTCCCTGAAAGCATCCCCGATGCTTTTCCCCTGACCCAGGGGAGCATAAAAGGATGCAAAATCGAGCATGCTTCCGGATTTGGTGCTGCCCACAGAGAGCAGACCGTAATCATCCACGAAAACATACCAGTTCCCCAGATTATTGGTCTCCATAAATTTGGTATTGGAGCAGGCAAAAAGGTTGTAGAAAAGAGCATGAGGCTCCAAAGCGTGAATTTCGTAATTGTAAATGCTTCCCCCTCCCCACTGGCTTTCGTTGATTAAAAAAGTGTGAGCCCAGCAGGAGGAATGAGCGCATAGCTGAATCCACTCGTAATTCTGAGTTAATTTCTGCTTATAGTTGGTAGCGATGGTCTGGTTGAACTCATTTATCACCGTCACGTCCTCGTAGGCAAAACCCAGGTCGCAGTCGTAAAAATAATTCCAGTCGTCATCCACAAAAGACAAAGCCCGGTGAGGTAATGAAAGGTTACCAGTTCTGTAATTATGGTTTTTCAGAAAGTAATTCAAAAGAAGCTGAGCCTCGTTTCCCCAGATCAAACTCGAGGGTGCCAATCTCCCTACCCATATCTCCGGTCCCAGATCACCTGAACCAGAAGTAAGCTCCTCTAAAAGCCCGTTGCTATCCTCATCCCACCAGATGCCATCCAACTCCATAAAGTAATAATCGATGGGAAACTCCTCCTCCCACGAATAAAACTCATACCAGGCAACCGGCAGATCCCCCACCAAAACCGCACCCACCAATCCTGAGTGAGTCCACATGTATTTCAGAGAATCCCTTAAATCCTTGTAGTCTCCACCAGAGAAAAGCTTAAGCTCCACCGAATATCCATCCGACACAAGATCATTTATATACTGATTCAAAGAGGTCTGAATCTCAGAGTAAAGGTCGGAATTCACCATCACCGCTATTAGAGAGTCGTTTGTTTTCGTGAACAGATGTGGTCTTGCTAAAATCCTTCCAAGGCTTTTGACTTCAAGAGGAGCATCAGGAGGTTTTTGAGCCTGAAACTCTTTGTAGCTTTTAGGTTTTCTGCCCAGAGGATCGATCCATTTAAGTCTTTTCACCTTCTGGGGATCGATTTTTTCACCACTTGCCCAAAAAGGATTAACCAAACCAAAAAACAATAAATTAAAAACGAAAATTAAAATCCAGGAAAATCTTTTCTTAGGCATTTTTTACTCTTTTTCTGTTGCTTCCAAAAGGGGTGAGTTTTTAAATTAAATTCTTTCGAATCAAACCATCTTATGATAAGATGCTTTTTCTGTTTATCACCCAACAAAAAAAGCATCCACCTATTTGTAATATAAACATATTCCCCTTATTGTCAAGCTTTGTCTTTTAAGGGATTAGGCAAGATTGTGATATTTTGCTTGAATTATGGATTAGTAGGCAAATGGACGAAGTATTTAACTAAAAAACCTTTGCAAAAGTTAAAAATATCTATATGTCTACAAAATTTAGAATTTAAATCAGTTTTTTATGAAATCCAAAGATTTTAAAGTTCAATCCCTGATTTTTTTGATCCTCCCCATTGAGGTTACCCTGGAATCCACGGTCGGATTACCAATGTAGTATACTGAGCCCATGCTGCTCACGCTGGCGTCCAGATAGTCCTTAACGTTGATGGTTGCGCTGCCCACACTGCTCAAGTGAACCGTAGCTTCAATGCTCTCTAAATTCTTAGCATTGTAGTTGCCAGCACTGCTCAAGGTGACATCCTGTCCCCTTACCTTACCTCCTTCGATCTCCATGGTTCCCGCACTGGTGTTGATCAGCTCAAGAGTCTCGGCAAGAAGATTCCTTATCCAGAAGTCGCCTGCACTGCTCATATGAACCTTAAGCAAATCAAGGTCAAGATCTTTGGTCTTAAGATCACCAGCGCTGCTGATGGATACTTTCATCTTCTCTGTATTGATATTCTCGATATCGACGTCACCGGCACTGCTCATCTCTATATCGACTGAATTAGCGTCCAGATCCCCCATCTCCAGATCACCAGCACTACTTACCTCTATAAAGAAGCGATCAGCTCTCAGGTCCGGAGCAAAAACGTCTCCGGCACTTGAGATCTTTATCCTCTCTAGCTTTTTCACGGTGAGGTAATATATAATATCCCTTTTGGGCTTAAGATTAACATTCTTACGTTTATCGATCTTTAACACCCCTCTGTGCACCCTGGTTTCAAGATAGAGGATTATGTTATCCTCAGCCTCGATTTCCAACTTCTCTTTTTCTCCTACCTCGATGTACAAGTCTCCAATGGTTGCCAGCTCAACTCCGGTGATGTTTTTGACCTCTCGCTCTTCAGTCACCACATGACCGGAGCCCCGGATTTTCTTATCCCCAAAGGAAACCTGGGAGTTAAAAAGAAAAAATGCGGTCAAAATAATGAATAAAGTTATGCGTTTCATAAATACCTCCATTTTTGCTTTTCAATCCATAAATCTCCAATCTATTTCCTTTTTTTCTAATAAACGAAATATTTTAAGAGAAGTTGCATTAATTCTATTTTTCTTCTCGTTTTGGTTTATCCATATATTTGTCTTCAGGATAAGCCTCCTTTCTAATATCCGATTCGTTTGAAAGGGAGTCTTTATATATGATTAAAAGAGAATTTTTCATCTGTTAAAATAAAACTTGACAAAAATACAGGCGAAAATATTTTGCCAGATGGAAAGAAAACAAAAAAAGGAGGACTTATGTCAAGAAATAACATCGAAAGAAGGGACTTTATCAAATGCATATTGGCTGGGCTGGCTTTGACCACCATTGATTGGAGCACCCTTCCCAAAGCCTATGGCGAAGAGCTGGATCAGGACCAGTTCGATGCGGTAATCATCGGCTCAGGTCTGGGAGGTTTAAGCTGTGCTGCTGCTTTTGCCAGGCAGGGATTTAAGGCTCTGGTTCTGGAGAAACATTACGTTCCCGGGGGATATGCTACAACATTCAAAAGGGGTGATTTCGTCTTCGACGTATCCCTTCATTCCACAACCGTGGGTGAAAGGGAAGGAATCCATAATCTTATTTCCGGTTTCCCGGAGATCAAAGATGTGGAGTTTGTTCCCCACCACAACCTTTACCGGGCGATCTTTCCGGATTATGATATCCGGGTTCCACAGAAAGATCTTCAAGGTTATATCGAGATACTTGTCGGCTACTTTCCGGAGGAACAGGAAGGGATTGTCGATCTTTTCGAGGAAATGAAAGGGATAGCTGGTGATATAAAGAAATTATCAGATGCCAGAGGTCAAGTTGATATGAACAAATTTCCGGTCGAGTTCCCCCATCTGTTCGGATGCTATACCAAAACCTGGGGAGATCTGGTGGATGCCCGGATAAAAAACCCAAAACTGAAAGCCATAATCTCCTCACTCTGGGGATACTACGGGCTTCCTCCCTCAAAGCTCGCCAGCTTCTATTATGCTATGCCCACCATTGGATATCTCAAGCAGGGCGGCTATTACCCCATAGGTAGATCCCAGAAGATCAGCGATGCCTTCGTAAAATTCATAGAGGATCGCGGAGGAAAAGTAATGCTTAAGACCGAAGTAGAACAGATACTGCTGAAGAACCACACAGCTTATGGAGTTAAAACCACAGATGGCAAAGAATACAAAGGAAAAGTGGTCATCTCAAATGCCAATGCTTATGATACTTTTCATAAGATGATTAATCAGAGTGATTATCTTAAAGAGTATCTGGTGAGAATGGAAAATTTCAGCGTAAGTCTTTCCTCTTTCAAGATATTTTTAGGATTGAAAAAGGATATAATAGGTGAGATTGGAATAAAGGATACCGAGATTTTCCAAACTGCCG
>Ga0111201_1014_pt2 | contig 31362 bp, 25 predicted proteins | sample DeeMarSWOR324_28_FD_80375 | JGI IMG/M metagenome (GOLD analysis project Ga0111201, IMG submission 80375) | candidate division Zixibacteria bacterium SM23_73_2 | reverse complement strand
GATTATCCGCATACTATCCTTGCGGATGGAATTTCCGAGGGGCACGTGTTGATAGAGGTATTAGACGATAATGACCATTTTGTGGTTAACTCTACTCCGGTAGAGATGCACTCCGTTTTTGGCTCAGTTGCTTCTGGAGTGACCAAGGACGGCTGTCAGACCAGTTTGTTTCAGACCTACCTGACCAGCGAGGTCCTAGAACAGGACTATTCCATGAGGTATACTGATCGCGATGACTCAGTCGGAGTGTTAAGTCTACTTACTGCCAAATGTGGAGTCGAGTCCACCACGGTCGAGGTTACCTTCCTCACTGGAACTACCTATAGTGAGAAATGTTCAATCCATGTCGTTGGGAACATCCCATATGGATCCACGGTTCCGGTCGTGGTCTTTGTAAAAGATGCCTATGGTAATCCTTTAGGTGGTCACCACATAGTAGCAGACCAGGCCCACAGTTGGCGGGGAACAATTACCGGGAGTTCCTACACCAATGAATTTGGGGAGGCGACCGGCTTCTTCTTCACGGCCAATGTGTCAACTGGCTATGGCGTTGTTGCTCTCTATGATGAGGACCCAAAAGGTGGCGTTTGCATAGCGTTCAATGTATGGATCGTGCCTTGATTGAAAAACAGGTAATTCGACTTTAAGGAAGCCCTTCGCTTTTTGGATTAAGGTTGGGGAATTTCAATTTTTTTGTTCTGTCAGGAGCTACTCCTGACAGTTGTGTTAGGTCTTGGACCTGACACAACCTGGAACTCTGTCTTCATTTGCCATATCCAATTTTCTATGTTCTTGCGGGAATTGGATTTCCCGCACGTGGATTAAGGTTGGGGAATTCCCCGGAACGGGTCTTGACGACAATTCCCCAACCAATAGAAATAGTTCATTTTTCAAGAACTAATAGATACCACTGAGGGGGGTGATAACAAGATATCCGAATTTTAGGTAAAATCTACTTGATTTATTCAGTTTTTTTTAGTAAATTATCATTGTAATTTAAAAAGCATTATAATTGGGCATAAAAAGAGTCAGACTCGCAACAAAGGAGTATCTGATGAAAATCGCTAAAGCACTTTTTTTGTTGTTCCTTTTGATATTTATCCCATTTTCCGCTCAAGCTAAGATTATTTATGTTCCAGATGATTCTTCAACTATTCAAGGGGGGATTAATGGAGCTTTAGATGGGGATACTGTTGTAGTTGCAAGAGGGCATTATTATGAGAGAATAAATTTCTTAGGTAAGGGTATCTTAGTTGCCAGTAATTTCATCTTCGATAATGATACCACCACTATAGATTCTACAGTTATTGATGGTGACACTCTGGTTCTCGGAGTAGCTGATACAGGAAGCGTAGTTTGTTTCGTTTCAGGCGAGGATTCTGCTTCTGTAATACAAGGATTTACTATTCAATACGGGATAGGCATTTCAGAAGATCCTGTACCTATTAGCAGTGGTGGAGGAATCTTCTGCGATTCCGCCTCTCCTGTTATTAGGAACAACATTATTACCCAAAATATTGCTCACTATGGGGCTGGAATTCGCTGTTTTTCATCCTCCCCAATTATTGAGCACAATCGCATAATCAAAAACCTCGGCCTTTCCGGAGCAGGTATTCACTGTCGACGCTCCTCTCCTATTATAAGCCACAATACAATTGCCGAAAACCTGGCTACAAATGGTGGAGCAGTTTCTTGTTACGACATGTCGTCACCTACCATTAGTAGAAATATCATAACTCGCAACTTTGGTTACACAGGTGGAGGTATCTACTGCTCTTGGTCCTCTCCTACCATTAATTGCAACATTGTTACTGGAAATTCAGCTCAAGATGAAGGTGGAGGGATTTTCTGCTATTGGGAATCCCCCGCCGTTATCATCAACAACATCATTGCAAATGATTCTGCTCTCCACGGTGGTGGAATCGCCTGCTACGAATCTTGGCCAAGCATTAAGAACAATACTATAGCTGGAAACTATAGCTTCCTGGATGGTGCAATTTATTGCAAGAATTCCAATCGTGATGAATCCTTTCCTATTATCATTAATAATATTATTTCAAATACCCTGAGAGGTGGGGGGATATATTGCGAAGATGCAACTTATGTTACCATCTCCCCCAATGATTTTTGGAATAATCGTGGTGAGTTTTATAATTGTCCAGGGGGGATCGGAGACACCACCTGGGGGAGCAATATAAATGGAATACCTTGTGATTCTCTATATAATATTGTAAGAAATCCATTGTTTGTTGATACTCTGAATGATTTTCATTTGCGAAAAAACTCACCCTGTATAGACGCTGGAGACAACACTTTTGCTCCCGTTTCAGATTTGGATGGAAATCCAAGGATTGTGGATGGAAATGAAGATGACTCAGCTATAGTGGATATGGGAGCATTTGAATTTTAACCATGTGTGTCTGTTCATGCGAGAATTAGATTTTCCGCACGTGGATTAAGGTTGGGGAATTCCCCGGAACGGGTCTTGACGACAATTCCCCTACCAACGGAGAATAATCAGTTTAAGAATAGTAATACCTCTCGATTTTTTTTGACTTTCCTTTAAGTTTGAATATATTATTAAAGGGAGTAAAAAGTTATGCCTGCTAATCTGCCGCCTCAATATTTTGAGGCTGAAAGAAGATTCAGAGAAGCTAAAACCGACGAGGAGAAGCTGGGCGCCTTGAAGCAGATGCTTGCCATTATGCCCAAGCATAAAGGGACCGACAAGCTCCAGGCGGATTTGAGGAGAAGGATCTCCAAGCTCAAAAAAGCAGCAGAACAGAGAAAAAAGCAAAAGAAGGGTTTTTCCATAGTGATAGAGAAGGAGGGTGCCGGGCAGGTGGTATTGATCGGCTATCCCAACGTGGGGAAATCCCGGATCATAAAAAGCTTGACCAATGCAACGCCCGAGGTGGCGCCCTATCCCTTCACCACCAGACAGCCCGCAGCAGCGATGATGCCCTTTGACCATATCCAGATCCAGCTTGTGGATTCATCTCCGATAACCTCGGATTATTTAGACTTCTGGATGATAGGGATAATCAGAAACTCAGATGCGGTGATTCTGGTCGCGGATTTAAGCTCGGATAACCCGGTAAAGCAGGTGGATGGTGTTTTGAAAAATCTCTTGGAATCCAAGATAAACCTGACCAGAGAAGAAAAGGAGACCGATCCCCGGGATGGAATCGCCCACAAGAAAACGATGATCGTGGGAAATAAAGCTGAGCAGGATAGGTCCGGGGAGAAATTCGGCATATTAAAGAAGCTTTACGGCAAAGCTTTTCCCATAATCTGTGTCTCTGCGGAGAATGATGATAATATGGATTCGTTGAAAAAAGAGATTTATAAACTCTTAGGGATAATGAGGGTTTACACCAAAGAGCCAGGTGAAAATCCGGATTTCGATGATCCGGTAATCTTAAAGATAGGCGGCACCGTCAAAGAAGCTGCTCTGGAGATTCACAAGGACTTCGCCTATAATCTGAAGTATGCCCGGGTCTGGGGGCATGCTAAATTCGACGGACAGAAGGTGGAGAAAGATCATATATTGCAGGATGAGGATGTGGTTGAGTTTCATATATGAGCGAGCCATTTTATCGATTTGCTATTATGTATCTGGTATTGGAACCGAAAATTCAATTGAGGCACGTATTGCCTCACCCTGTTTCCCTCTCCACAGGATGAAGAGGGACTGAGAGTGGGATTTTAGGATTTTCGAAAAATATGGCAGAGATTTTAAACTTTGAAGTTTTTCGATGGTAAAAAAGATGATAAATTGTTTGCCTCACCCTGTTTCCCTCTCCATAAATGGAGAGGGACTGAGGGAGTGGGATTTTAGGATTATAAGAAACTATGGCAGAAATTTTAAACTTTGAAGTTTTTAGCTAGTAAAAGGAGATAATAAATTGTTTGCCTCACCCTGTTTCCCTCTCCACAGGTGGAGAGGGACCAAGGGAGAGGTCTTAAGATAGTCTAAATGACAAAACTTAAGAAAAGCAAATCAAAAGATTCCTATATTTTCGGACCCTCGGGATTGCGAGGGATCGTGGGAAAGACCCTTTTACCGGAGGAGGTGCTTGGTTTCGCCTCTGCTTTCGGAGAGTTCTGTAAATCAGGCAGGATAATCCTGGGCAGGGATACAAGAAGATCAGGGGGGATGCTCTGGCATTCGGTGGTTTGTGGTTTGCTTTCTTCAGGCTGTGAGGTAATAGATATCGGGATTTGCCCCACTCCTACCGTCGGAATAGCGGTAAAGATGAGAAAGGCATCTGGGGGAGTTGTAATAACCTCAAGCCATAATCCCATCCAGTGGAACGGTCTTAAGTTTTTCTCTTCGGATGGTTCTTTTTTAAACGATCCCCAGAGAAAGAGGTTTGAAAAACTTCTGCAGAAAAGAAGGTCCCATAAGCGGTATAACAAGCTGGGTAAGCTGTATTTTGAATATGGCTGGGCAGAGAGGCACATAAAGAAAATAATTGATCTTAGATATATCAACAAAAGCAAGATAAAAAAGAAAAAACTCAAAGTCGTTATCGACTGCAACAATGGTACAGGCTCTTTGTTTGCCCCATATTTATTGGAATCCTTAGGATGCAAGGTTGTAAAGCTCTACTGCGATCTCACCAAAGATTTTTCTCATCCGCCAGAGCCTCTGGCAAAGAATTTGAAGGCCCTTCAAAGGATGGTTAAAAAAAACAAAGCGGATATTGGATTTGCCACAGATCCTGATGCTGACAGACTTGCCTGCGTATCCGAGAAGGGGACTCCTCTGGGAGAGGAGTATACCCTGGCTTTAGCAGTCGATTTTGTCCTTTCAAAAAGAAGAGGAAAGGTTGTTGTCAACTCTTCCACATCCCGGATAATAGATGACATTGCGGAGAAATACAATGCTTTTGTTTACAGAACCAGAGTAGGGGAAATATATGTGGCTAACCAGCTCAAGAAAATCAAGGGGATAGTCGGCGGCGAGGGGAACGGAGGAGTTATTTTACCGGAGTACTATAAGGGAAGGGATGCCCTTTTGGGGATGGCTTTAATCTTACAATATCTGGCTGAAAAGGATTTGCCCTTATCTGAGCTGGTGAAAGAATTCCCTTCATATTTCATGGTTAAAAAAGCAATTAAACTGGGGAAAAATTTCGAAAATAGGATAGAAGAGCTAAAGAATAGATTTAAGGGTATGAAAATAAGCCGGATAGACGGGTTAAAAATAGAGAATAAAGATTTCTGGGTGCAGATAAGAAAGTCGAACACCGAGCCTTTGGTTAGAATTTTTGCTGAAGCGAGGTCAAAGAGGGAAGCGGAGGGGCTGGTTGCGGATGTTACGAAAATGCTAATTTAGGAGGAGAGATGTGCGGGATAGTCGGTTACGTGGGTAAAAGAAAGGCTGTTCCGATTCTTATCGAGGGCCTTAAAAGGCTGGAGTATCGGGGTTACGATTCGGCTGGAATTGCGGTTTTAGATAAAGAGGGGCTGCTTCTGGAGAAAACCGCCGGAAAGGTTGCTATTTTAGAGAATTTATTGAAAAACAAGAATTTCGAAAGCACCACCGGAATTGCCCACACCAGATGGGCTACTCACGGGGAGCCCACTGACCTGAATGCACATCCTCATCTCGACTGTAAATCGAAGATTGCGGTGATTCACAATGGAATCATTGAGAACTACCGAAGCTTAAGGGAACTACTTCTTAGAAAAGGGCACCACTTCACCTCGGATACCGATACCGAGGTTTTGGCTCACCTTATCGAGGAATATTACAAAGACGATTTAACCAAGGCGGTCAGAGTTGCTCTATCTCAGGTGGAGGGAACTTACGGTATAGCGGTTGTGTGTAGTGATCATCCTGATCTGATAGTGGCTGCCAGACACGGGAGCTCTCTGGTCGTCGGAAGGGGTGATAAGGAGAACTTCGTGGCTTCCGACGTATCTGCCATCTTGAGGCACACCAACCAGGTGGTATATCTGGAGGACAAAGAAGTTGCATCGGTAACCTCGAAAAAATTCTGCATAACCACAATAGACAACGTGGAGGTTACCCCCCAGATTCAGGAGATTTCCTGGACTTTGGACCAGATCGAAAAGGGAGGTTTTCCTCATTTCATGCTCAAGGAGATTTTCGAGCAGTCCAGCACCTTGCAGAATGCTATGCGGGGCAGAATAAACCAGGAGGAGGGAACCACCAGATTGAACGGTCTTAATCTTCTGTACGAAGAGCTTCACCATATAGACCGGGTAATCTTAACCGCCTGCGGAACTTCCTGGCATGCTGCTATGATCGGAGAATACCTTATAGAGGATTTAGCCCAGGTCCCGGTGGAGGTGGAATATGCCTCGGAGTTCCGGTACAGAAGCCCGATAATAAACGATGGAACTGTAGTTTTTGCCATATCCCAATCCGGAGAGACCGCAGACACCCTGGCTGCGGTCAGGGAGACAAAGAGAAAGGGAGCAACCGCTTTGGGTATCTGCAACGTGGTGGGCTCCACCATCGCCCGGGAGACGGATGGGGGAGTATACATCCATGCTGGCCCTGAGATAGGAGTTGCCTCAACCAAAGCTTTCACCTCCCAGATAGCGGTGCTTACCCTTCTGGCGATATTTCTTGCCCGGATGAGAGGTATGTCGGTGGAGAGGGGAAAAGAGATAACCAGCGCCCTGAAGGAGATTCCCTCTCAGGTTGAAAACATCTTAAAAAAGCATTCCTATATAAAGGAGATAGCTTCCCAATATTACAAAAAGAATAACTTTTTGTATCTGGGCCGGGGAATAAATTTCCCTGCTGCCCTGGAGGGAGCTTTGAAACTCAAAGAGATCTCCTATATTCATGCCGAGGGCTATCCCGCTGCTGAGATGAAGCATGGTCCCATCGCACTGATTGACGAGAACATGCCCGCGGTGGTGATAGCGCTTAAGGATAATGTCTACGATAAGGTTTTGTCCAACATTGAGGAGATAAAAGCGCGCAAGGCTAAGGTTATCGCCATTGCCACTGAGGGGGATACCCAGATAGAGGATAGGGTTGATCAGGTCTTTTTCATTCCCAAAACTTTGGAGCAGCTAACCCCCCTCCTCTCAATCATACCCTTGCAGCTTTTAGCATACCATATGGCGGTTCTCAGGGGCTGCGACATTGACCAGCCCAGGAACTTAGCCAAAAGCGTAACCGTGGAATAAACTTAAGAAAGGCGGACTGATGTTTAAAAGGATTGTTTTCAACAAATATTTTTTCATTTTAATTTTTTCTCTTTTAATTTTTATGCTTAACTGCGCCAAAAAAGGCCCCAAGGAAGCTTTGGAACATTTCAATCAGGGTTTGGAACACCTGAACTCATCCCAGTACGATTTAGCCATAGAGGAATTCAGGGAAGCGATAAAGATCGATCCCGATTTCTTCGAAGCCAGAAATAATCTGGGCGGAGCTTTGCTCCGGCAGGGAATGCTGGATGAGGCAATAGTCCAGTTCGAGAAGGTGATCGAGCTGGATTCCACTTTTCTTACTGCCTATCACAATCTGGGGGGTGCCTATCTGGAGAAAAGGATGCCGGAGAGGGCGGTGGAGGTTTTGGAGGAGGTGCTCTCCAAGGATCCCGAGTATATCGAGGCTTTGATCACCCTGGGAAGAGCTTACTACAGATTGGAAAAAGCTGACCAAGCCATGTCCGCCTACCGGAGAGCCTTAACTTACGATCCGGATAACATAGAGGCGCTGAGAAACTTGAGCTTTTTGTATTACGAGCAAGGGATGTATGATCTGGCAGTTGACGAGCTGAATAAGACAGCAAAGCTTGTTCCAAACTCAGCCGAACCCCATGCCTATTTGGGATTGGTGTATCAAAAGAAAGGGGATAAGGATAAGGCTTTGGAGGAATTTAACCGGGCTCTGGAGTTGGATCCCAATAATGTGGTGGCAAGAAAAGAGCTTTCCGATATGCGAAGGAGCCAAACCGAGGGGAATTAGATATTTTACCTGTTATATTTGAAGATTTACCATGAATCTTACGTATAAAAAAAGGATTCGCCTTTAAAAGGAGAGTTGCTTTGAAAAAGAAGATTCATCCCAAGTATTTCGATACCACCATAACCTGTGCCTGCGGAAACGTGATCCATACCCGCTCCACGGCTAAGGATATAAGGGTGGAGATATGCTCCGCCTGCCATCCTTTTTTCACCGGAAAACAGAAGCTGGTGGATACAGCAGGGAGGGTGGAGAAGTTTAAGAAAAAATACGAGAGGATAGAAAAACAAAAGGAAAATAAAAAGGGTAATTAGCGAATTTTAGCGACCTTCAGGGAGAGCTTTTACGTGCATCCTTTTTCTGAAGGTCGCTTTTTATATATCAACGGATTAAACGGATATATCAGGGGTGATTTGTTTTGGCGGATAAACACGTTGGTGGCCAGGCGGTAATAGAAGGGGTGATGATGCGTTCCCCTACCAGGATCTCAACCGCGGTTCGTAAACAGAGCGGGGAGATCGTGGTGAAAAATGACGACTTTGTGTCTTTAACCAAAAGAAAGAAAGTTTTAGGCTGGCCGGTGATCAGAGGGGTTATCTCTTTGTTTGAGATGCTTTACATCGGGATCAAAAGCTTAAATTACTCCGCAGATATAGCCATGGAAGAGATAGATAAAGAGAAGAACGAGAAAAAAGGTAAAAAATCCAAGGAGGACAAAAAATCTCAGGGTTTTTTGATGGGATTGACCATGGTTTTGGCTTTCGGTCTGGGGATTCTGGTTTTTTTCTTTTTCCCGCTTTTCGTCTCCAACCTCCTGAGTTTGAAAAGGGATGCTCTGGTTTTCAATTTAGTAGCTGGTATAATCAGGGTTTTAATGTTTCTTTTGTACGTCTGGGGTATTTCCCTGTGGGGGGAGTTCAGACGGGTTTTCGAATATCATGGAGCTGAGCACAAATCGGTATATGCTTACGAGGCCGGGGAGATCATGACCGTGGACAACGTAAAAAAGTATTCCACCAAGCATCCCCGATGCGGCACCAGTTTCGTTCTGGTGGTGGTGATCTTCGCCATACTCTTTTACTCTTTATCCGATACCATGTATTTTCTTTTAACCGGATTCCCACCCTCACTTCTGAAAAGGGTTTTGATCCACCTTACCCTTCTTCCCCTCGTGGCTGGCGGTTCCTACGAGCTTCTTAAACTCTCGGGCAAGAAAAAGGAAAAAAAGATCACCAGGCTTTTGATCGCACCGGGCTTATGGCTGCAGAGAATAACCACCAAAGAACCTTCGGATTCACAGCTGGAGGTGGCTATTGTGGCTCTGGAGAATGCGGTGGAGAAGGAGAAAAGAGATTTAAATGTTGAGGTCTGAATAGAGGGTGAAACAAGATGCTTGACATTCTGGAAAAGTTAGAGAAAAAACACAGGGAGCTTACCGATCTTCTGTCCGATCGGGGGATACTTTCCAATAAGAACAGGTATAAACAGGTAGCCAAGGAGCATAAGGATCTCTCCGAGATAATGGAGCTGGGTTCTGAGTACAGAAGAATCATCAAGCATATAGAGGAGGATGAGAAGATCAAAAACGATTCAGAGGACCAGGAGCTGGTTGAGCTGGCGAAATCCGAGTTGGAGGAGCTTTATCCTCAGAAAAAGGAATTTGAGAATAAACTGAAACTTCTGCTTTTGCCCAAGGATCCTCACGATGTGAGAAACACAATAATGGAGATACGGGCCGGGACCGGTGGGGATGAGGCCGGGCTTTTTGCAGCGGACTTGTACAAGATGTATTTCAAATATGCTGAGAGCAAGGGATGGAGAACCGAGGTTTTGTCCTCCAATCCCACCGGAGTAGGTGGATTCAAGGAGATAATATTTCTGGTGGAAGGGAACCTGGCTTTTGGGACTTTGAAATGCGAATCCGGGGTTCATCGGGTTCAAAGGGTACCGGTAACCGAGGCCTCGGGGAGGATTCATACCTCTGCCGCATCGGTAGCAGTGCTTCCCGAAGCTGAGGATGTTGACGTCAAGATAAATCCCGAGGAATTAAGGATAGACGTTTTCAGGTCCTCGGGACCGGGAGGGCAATCGGTAAACACCACCGACTCAGCGGTGAGAATCACCCACCTTCCCACCAATACCGTGGTCACCTGCCAGGATGAAAAATCGCAGCTCAAAAACAAAAACAAGGCTTTGAAGGTTTTAAGGGCAAGGCTTCTGGATAAAGCTAAGGTGGAACAGAGGGAAAAGATTGCCAGGGAGAGAAAAGACATGGTAAAAACTGGCGATCGTTCGGAGAAGATAAGAACTTACAATTTCCCTCAGGGAAGGGTCACCGACCATAGAATAGGCTTGACATTATACAAGCTGGACGATATTTTGGCTGGTGACATCGACGAGTTCATCGAGGCTTTGAAAAGACAGAGAAGAGAGGAAAGCTTGAAGGAAGTATAGTTTTATCTTTTCGGATATGAAACTCAAAACCATCCTGGCTTTAGTTCTAACCATAATCCTTTTAGTTTTTGCAAGAAAAACCTCCATGGTAAGATCCGTTTATATGGAAGCTGAGAAAGGAAAAGTTAAAATCGAGCACTATACTGTTCCCAAAAAGGAGGGAGCAGGCGATGCAGTCATCCCGGTTAATATAAAAGGGATAGAAAATCAAGAGAATCGAGTTTTGCTTCTATATAGGTTTAAAAAAAAGGAAAGCGGTACTTTGACCGATTATTTTTCTACCTCGATGATACCCGACCAAAAAAATGTTGCAGGTTTCAAAGGAATAATTCCCCATCAGCCAAAGGGTGATTTGACTTTTTATTATATAAAGGTTGTCGATGAGAATGGTCAAACTACACTTACCCTTCCCCGGACGAAAAACTCAAAGGTTAAACCCATCCGACTGAGGTTCGAGGGTGAGGTGCCGGGAACGGTCTTGCTCCCCCATATACTGGCTATGTTCGGTGGGGTATTTTTCGCTTTTCTCTCTTTTTTCTCCATATTTGAACTCAAAGGCAAAAAAATAACACTCCAGAGATCGGTGAATCTGTCGAGGATGACCCTGGGCATTCTTTTTTTAGGGACGTTTCCTCTGGGATGGGCTTTGAACTGGTATGCGTTTGGTGTTTTGTGGGAGGCTTTCCCCTTTGGAAAGGATATTACTGATAATAAAACCCAGATAGTGTTTTTATTCTGGCTTTTGACTTTGATTTTTGTCAAAGGCTCTTTTTTATCTGGGGATTCAAGGAAAAACATCTTGGGGGAGAAAACCTATTTCTGGATGGTCTTTGCCAGTTTTCTGGTAACTATTTTAATGTATCTGGTACCTCATAGCTTATAGAAGATGATTGATTTCGACAGGATTTCAGAGGTTGCATTAAACCAAACTAAATCTTTAGGTGCAACTTATGCTGATTTGAGGGTGGTTCATACCCGGGATGAAAGCATCAGGATGAAAAATGGGATTCCGGAGTTAATTGACAGATCAGAGAGTCTGGGATTCGGGATCAGGGTTATTGTTAGGGGCTGTTGGGGATTTGCTTCCTCCTGCGATCTTAACCCTGAAAACGTTAATAGGGTATCCCAACTTGCGGTCAAGATTGCTCTGGCAAGCTCAAAGGTGAAGAAAAACGACCTGGTGCTTTCGCCAGTTGAAAAAATAGTCGATACCTACCAAACACCGATCCAAATCGACCCCTTCAAAATCTCTCTTAAGGAGAAGCTTACATATCTTTTGTCCCTTTACGATTTAACAAAGAAAATCTCGGGTTTGAGGTCTTTTGAATCCTTTATGGATTTCAGGGAACAGAAATGGTATTTCGCATCATCCGGGGGATCAAAAATAGAGCAGAGGATAATCCAGAGCGGTGCGGGGATATCGGCTTTAGCCATGAGGTCTCACCGGGAGATGGGAAGAAGGTCCTATCCCAACTCCTCCGGTGAATATCAGACCAGAGGTTACGAGTTGATTGAGATGCTTAAATTAGAGGAGAATTCAGAAAGGGTAGCTGAACAGGCAAAGGCTTTGATGGATGCCAGGACCTGTCCCTCCGGGATTAAAACCATCGTACTCGACGGAGCCCAGGTATCATTGCAGGTGCACGAATCCATAGGTCACCCCCTGGAGCTGGATCGGGTTTTCGGAGCTGAGAAAAACTTTTCAGGAACAAGCTTTGCCACAGTTGACAGGCTGGGAAAGTTAAAATATGCATCGGATATGGTTAACGTGGTAACTGACCCCACCTATCCTAGTGGTCTGGGAACTTTTGGATACGATGACGAGGGAGTTAAAGCAGGAAAATCTTATCTTATACAGAACGGAGTTTTGGTCGGATATCTGACATCCCGGGAGACAGCTTCGATGATAGGGAAAGAAAGCAATGCCAGCATGAGGGCAGAGGATTGGGGGGATGTGCCCATAATCAGGATGACCAATACCAACCTTTTGCCCGGAAAACATACCCTGACGGATTTAATCTCCGAGGTGGATGACGGGATATATATGGAGACAGTCTCCTCCTGGTCGATCGACGATAACCGGGAGAGTTTCAAGATGGGAACCGAGATCGGCTGGGAGATAAAAAACGGTAAATTGGGCGAAATGATTAAAAATCCCACTTACTCGGGAAATACCACCGAATTCTGGAACAGCTGCGATGGTATCTGTAACGAGAAGCACTGGAAGGTGTGGGGAACTCCTAACTGCGGAAAAGGTCAGCCAGCCCAGAACATGAGGGTTGGTCAGGGAGCGAGCCCCTGCAGGTTCAGGAAGGTTAAGGTGGGAGAGTAGGTCTTTATGATCGAAAAGGAAAAAGCCACAGAGATACTGGAGAGGGGTTTGAAGCTCTCACAAGCTGACCAGACCGAGCTGGTGCTTTTGGAAGAGGATACAAAGCTTACTAGGTTTGCGGAGAACGTTATTCACCAGAACGTGGCAAAATATGACCACACCCTTTTTGCCCGGGCTGTGTTAGGCAAAAAGGTCGGGGTAGCGGTTACCAACGGCATAGAAGAGGATGATTTAAAAAAGGTCGTTGGAGACGCAGTTGAGATAGCGAAGAATCTGGAAGATGATCCTGATTTCGAATCCCTCCCCACCTCACCGGATGCAGAAAAAGTCTCTGGATTTTATGAAAACACCTCAACTTTTTCTCCTGAGGATAGAGCTTTTTGGGTAGCTGAAATAGTGAAAAAATGCAAAGAAAAGAAAATCCTTGCTACCGGAGCTTTGGAGATCACCAATCAGGGGTTAACAGTTACCAATTCCCTGGGAATAAGACAGTATTTCGAAGGGACCGAAGCGTATCTCAGTTTGACCTCAAGCAAAAATAGTCAATCCGGCTGGGCGCAAGGGCTATCCAGAGATGTGAACGAGATCGATCTGGATAATATAACGGAAACTGCGATTGAGAAAACTCTTCGTTCTGAGGATCCAATGGAGCTCCCCCCCGGCGAATACACTGTTATATTGGAGGAAGCAGCAGTTGCCTCACTTCTTTTATTTTTGGGTTTTTTAGGATTCGGGGCTAAAACCTTCATTCAGGGAAGAAGCTTTATGGCAGGTAAGATCGGGGAAAGGATAACCGGTGATAATATAACCATAACGGAAGATCCTTTTTTGACCCAGATGCCCGGTATCCCCTTTGATTATGAAGGGGTTGCCAAGAAAAAGGTCACCTTAATTGAAGATGGTATTGCCAGGGGAGTGGTATATAATTCTTACTATGCGAATAAAGCTGACCAAAAATCCACGGGCCATGCACTTCTGCCCAACAACCCCTATGGCCCCTACCCCAAGAATATGGTAATAAAACCGGGGAATTCGAGTATGGAGGAGATGATAAAATCAACGGAAAGGGGTATACTGGTAACCCGTTTCTGGTACATTAACTTTTTAAATCCGATGAGAACCCAGATCACCGGAACCACCCAGGATGGGACCTTTTTGATTGAAAATGGCAGTATTAAATCTGCGGTCAAGAATATGAGGATGGGACATAGCATCCTGGAGGCTTTCTCAAACGTGGAGATGATGAGCAGAAAAAGAAAGGTCTGTCCTCAATTCGGGGTGGTGATGTACATCCCAGCGATGAAGATAAATAAGTTTAACTTTATCGAATGAGGATTTTACGTATCACAGGTTGTCTCAATCTGTGATACCAGGAAGTGATTAAAATGATTACCAGAAGAAAATTTTTCAAAGTTTTCAATAAATTGGGATTAGGGATGGTCTTTTTGCCTCAGGTTTTATTTAAGAATGGAGCCTCAGCTAATCCTTATTTAGAAGAGTTCAACAGAACGAAAAAAAATACTCAGGTAAAAAACTGGCTTTATGGTTCTCCTAAAAGAGGGTGTTCTTGCCCGAATTTCCCTTTTGACCATTTAGAATAAGTAGAAAAAAGATTAACTTTGAATTTTTCACTTTAATTTTTGAATTTATATAGTGTCACAGAGCATACTTACTGCTTTAAATTTCGCAACTTCCCTATTAAAGGAAAAAAACATCCCCAATCCCCGCTCAACTTCTGAGCTTTTTTTATCATCAATTTTAAACTTAAAGAGGGTGGATTTATATTTAAACAAGGAGAAAATTTTATCTGATAAGGAGAGAGAAAAACTCGACTCTTTCCTTGAGCAAAGAATTTCCGGCGCACCTATTCAATACATAACAAAAAGCACTGGATTTTATGGATTGGAATTTAAAACCGACCCCAGGGCAATGATCCCACGGCCTGAAACCGAGACTTTGGTCAGTGAAGTTATTAAACATTTCAAAAAGATAAAGAGAGAATCCGATGCATTAAAGATCGCAGATATTGGCACAGGATCAGGGGTCATCGCAATAACTTTGGCTTTTGAGTTAAAGAAATCTTTAGTTTATGCAACGGACATTTCCAAAGATGCATTGGATTTGGCTTCGGAAAATGCTAAGATTAACGAAGTCGAGAAAAGGATCGAATATTTTTTGGGCAATATTTTTGGCCCTTTTGATAACAGGAATCTGGGAAATTCTTTTGACTGCATAGTCTCCAATCCTCCCTATGTTAGGGATTCGGATTTCGAAAATTTAGACAAGGAGATCAAAGATTTCGAGCCAGAGGCTGCTTTTCTTTGTGGTGATGATGGGATAAATTTTCACAAGAAGATTGCAGAAGATGGGATTAAATATCTTAAAGAGGGAGGGCTTTTAGCTCTTGAAGTGGCTTTGGATGATGACGAAAAGCTGGTTGAATTTCTCTCCTCAGTTCTTTCTTATCATAATTTAAGGGTTGTTAAAGATTTAGCAGGCATAAGAAGGGTGGTTCTGGGTGTGAAATTTTGAAATGTAACAATTTAAACTTCATAATATAAAAACTTACCTGTTACATCCTGCATAAATTAATTATTCTTGACATTTTAGATAATTTGCGTATATTATGTTAGAGAAGAGCCTGAAGGGAAGGTGCTTTAGATAATTTTTTTCTTTCCTTCAGGCTCTTTTTTTATTGAAGTATAGAAGCTTATGCCTGAAAGCAATATTAATTAGAAGGAACAAAAAAGATATAGTTGCGTTTAAATAAATGAAAGGAAAGAAGATGAAAAAAGTGAAAGTTCTATTTGGTCTTTTCTTTTTTTTGTTTTTTAGCTTAGCCGGGGCACAGTCCAGTTATCTGGTTAAGATAGAACAGATAGATCAATTGACTATCGATAAGATCAAGGACACCGGGATTGAGATATATGCCAAGCTTGCGGATTTCTGGGTCGGAGGTGCTCAACAAAAGGATTTGGATTTTTTAAAAAGTAACGGAGTAAGCTTTCATATTCTGGACAAAGAAGCAGGTAGTGGAGAGTATTATTTGATTCAGTTAAAACCCTCAGAGGAGATAGAATCTCAGCTGTCGAGGATAGGTGAGATATCACTTGTCTTGAATGTGGATAAGAGGGTTACCTTGGTCAAAGGAGATCCCGGAAAGATAGAGAAGTTAGTCCAGTCGGGATACAGCGTAAGAAGAATTCAGCAGAAGCCCCTGCCTTTGGAGTCAAAAACCAACCTTTTTTCTTATCTGGAATCTTTGTCATTAGGGTATAATCCGGTTATAGCCAGTATAGTGGAAAAGGTAGAGCAAGAGCAGCTTCTCTGTTGGATAAATGATCTGTCAGGCGAAGATACGACTACGATTTATGGAGAAGTGGATTCGATAAAAACCAGGTATACTTTCAGCCAGGGGGTTTATAAAGCGGCTGATTATCTGAAGGAGAGGTTTGAGAATATGGGATTGGAGGTGGTATTTGACACCTTTAATACCCCCGGAGAAGGAACTTATCTTAATGACGTGGTATGCAGCTTCGACGGGCAGAAAGCCTGGGCAGTTAATTATTGGGGAGGTATTATAATGACCACCGATGGTGGGGAGGAGTGGACCCAGGTTGAGGGAACGGGTAATCTGTATCTCTGGGACATATTCAAGGTGGATGATGACGTCCTGTGGTCGGTGGGGGACCTTGGAGCTATTGTCAGGTCCACCGATGGAGGGGAGAGCTGGGAGAACCGAAGCAAACCCGAATTCCTTGATTTTCTTTTCAGGGGATGTTATTTCGAGGACGAAAGTACCGGATGGGTGGTGGGTCAGGAGGGGATGATCCTTTTTACCACTGATGGCGGTACAGGTTGGATCCAGCAGGAGAAAGTAGTTGATCAATATCTTTATGGTGTTGACTTTACCGATTCTAACCATGGATGGGCAGTGGGGGGGGCTGGGACTATAATCCATACTACTGACCGGGGATCTAACTGGATTGAACAATCGAGCGGAACTTCATATATGTCCTTCTGGTGTGTGGATTTTGTCGATTCCCTTAACGGCTGGGCAGTTGGAATTGAGGGATGGGCGGTTTATACCACCGATGGAGGGGAGAATTGGATTAAGAGAGATTTTCCTGCCTCACCCAGCTTTCGCAGTGTCAATTTCGTGGATAACCTTCACGGCTGGATTGGAGGATTTGATGGAAGCGTATTTTTTACCTCCGATTTGGGAGAAAACTGGGTTGAGCAGACCTCCAATACCAATCGTATCTGCGGGATTTATTTTACCGATACTTTAACCGGTTGGGCTGTTGGCTATTACCGGATAGTCAAAACCACCGATGGGGGAGAGAACTGGTTTCGCCAATGGGAGAACGTTATCCATCACCTGAACGTGGTGGCTGAGATTCAGGGATGGGATTATCCTGACAGGGAATTTCTGATAACCGGGCATTATGATGCCATCACCTACGAGGATCCGGTTAATTATGCCCCTGGAGCGGACGACAATGGCTCAGGAGCAGTTTCCCTTTTAGCCTCAGCCTCTATTTTGAAAGACTATTATCTGTCCAACACGGTTAAGTTCGTCGCGTTCACCGGTGAGGAGCAGGGTCTCTGGGGCTCGGCTGACTATGCGGAGAAGGCTTACCACAGAGGCGATAACATCCTGGGGGTGTTGAACTTCGACATGATAGCTTACGATGGTAACGGAGATGGTAAACTTGGCGTTCACTGTGGTTCCCCTTCGGGAAATCAGGCTTTGGCTAATGTTTTCATCAGCACCATATCGGATTACGGATTGGAACTGGTTCCCCAGAAGATAGTCTCGGGAGCATCATCTGCCTCAGATCACGCTTCATTCTGGGACTGGGGTTTCCCCGCTATTATGGGGATTGAGGATTTTGGGGATTTCAATCCCTACTATCATTCAAGCGGGGATCGGGTGTTTGCCTTCAATGTTCCCTATTACGTCGATTTCACCAAAGCAGCCGTTGCCAGCATTTCCATCTTAGGCGATCCTTTCCGCATTGGCGATCCAAATGGTGACGGGTACGTGGATTTAAGTGACGTCATATTTTTAGCCAATTATTTCCTTAAGGGTGGTCCTGCACCCCAACCCTTTATCACCGGTGATGTTGACTGCGATGAGGATGTGGATTTGGGGGATGTGATCTATCTGGCTAATTTTTATCTAAAAGGTGGTCCTCCTCCCTGCAGCCCTTGAGGACTTCGGTCTTAAACCTTTAAAAGGTTTGCTTTGATTCTCAATCACTTAGGGTAAAATTCATATTTAGGTAAAATAGGTAATTGTCAGTATCTTGAGGAGTACCATTTTCCTTGACATTTTTCTTTCAATTTAGTATTATTATTTTCCTTTTAAGGAATAGTTCTTAGTCAAAGTGGAAAGGTATAATTTGCAGATTCTAAAGCTTAAAAAAACAATAATTTATGGACCGGTTAATTCACGGAGACTGAGAAAGTCTTTAGGAATAAATCTCTCTCCCATTAAGTATAAAGTGTGCAGTTTTAACTGTGTATATTGTCATTATGGCTGGACAAAATATCTCACCTCGGACCTTTCAGATTTTGAGGATGAATTGCCCAGACCAGGAGCGGTTAAAAAGGCTTTAGAGTACTTCTTAGAAAAAAATCTAAAGTTAGATTATATCACCTTCTCCGGGGATGGAGAGCCTACTCTCCATCCTGACTTTGAGGAAATTGTGGATTTGGTAATCGAGGCAAAAGATAGCCTTTCACCCCGGACAAAAATAGCCGTTCTCTCCAATTCATCCACTCTTCATAAAAAGAAGGTTAGAGATGCTTTAAAGAAAGTTGATCTCTCAGTTTTGAAGCTTGATTGTGGGAACGAAGAGGCTTTTAAAAAAGTAAACAGACCCTGTTGCTCAGTCAGTTTCGATCAAATTATTGAAGATTTAAAGAATGTAAAAGATGTAGTAATTCAGACTATGCTGGTGGATGGAAAGAATGGAAACTTAAAGCAAAAAGATACAGATGATTGGATAGAAAAGATAGGAACGATAAAGCCGAGATCGGTTCAGCTTTATAGTCTGGAGAATCCTCCAGCAGATGAATCTGTTGGCGGTGTTGAAAAAAACAAACTCGAGGAGATAGCTAAAAAGACAGAGAAAAAAACAGGTGTGGAAGTCAAAGTATATTGATTAGATTTTAAAAGATTTGAGATCAAAAAAAGAGGCTTTTTGTCTACTGGGGTAATTTTTTGGTAGATTTTTGCCTCGAGCGAAGGTGAATTCTTTAAAAAAGGAGCTTTTTATGTCCGAGAAGATGAAAGCAATTGTTAAAACCAAAAGAGATGTGGGTGCAGAGCTTGTGGAGGTGGATGTTCCCAAGATAAAACCGGATCAGGTTCTGGTTAAAGTCAGAGCGACCTCTATTTGCGGCACCGATGTGCATATCTATGAATGGAACGAATGGGCTCAGGGTAGAATAAAAAACATTCCCCAGACAATGGGACATGAGTTTGCTGGAGAGGTGCTTGAGGTTGGTAGCCAGGTTACAAAAATAAAGGTTGGAGATTACATCTCAGCCGAGACCCATATCCCCTGTATGGACTGTATCCAGTGTTTGACTGGGCAGGCACATATCTGCAGAAATTTAAAGATCTTAGGTGTTGACTGTGATGGCTGCTTTGCCGAATACGCTGCAATTCCTGAGATCGTTGCCTGGAAAAATGATAAAGCCATTCCTCCAGAATTTGCCTCGGTACAGGAACCTCTGGGAAACGCTGTTTATTGTACTTTGGTTGAGCCGGTGACAGGAAAACATGTCCTTATCTTTGGCGATGGTCCGACCGGACTTTTTGCTACAGGGGTTGCCCGGGTAGGAGGAGCTGGTCAGATTTATATTGTAGGACGTCATCCCTTCAGATTGGATATCGCCAAAAAGATGGGAGCAGATGTTCTAATAAATGATAAGACCGATGATGTTGAGAAAATAATAATGGATGCAACCAGTGGTGTTGGCGTAGATGTGATCTTAGATATGGCTGGAACTCAGAGGGCTATCGATTTGGGGTTTAAATTGGTACGAAAAGGAGGAAGATATTCTGCTTTTGGTGTTGCCTCAGGCCCGGTTCAATGGGATTATAACAACGGCGTTGTGTTCAAAGGGGTCACCATATATGGAATCAATGGAAGATTGATGTATGACACCTGGTTTAAATTGGCAAATCTTCTGAGATACAAAAAGTTAGATATATCCCCGGTGGTCACTCACAAACTTCCCTTAAAAGATTTTGAAAAGGGGTTCAGTTTAATGACTACTCGACCAAAAGTATCAGGGAAAGTGGTTTTGTTTCCCTGATAAATAAAGATTTTAGAAAGGAGGAGTTTTTATGTACGGTGCACTAAAAGAAAATTTAAGAAAAGAGCTGGAAAATATCAAAAATGCCGGGCTTTTTAAAGATGAAAGGATTATCCTTACCCCGCAGTCTGCTGATATAAAGGTCATGGATACCGGCGAGGTGATAAACTTCTGTGCAAATAATTATTTAGGTCTGGCTGGAAGCAAAGAATTGATCGAGGCTGCTAAAGAGGGTGTGGAAAAATATGGATTCGGGATGTCATCGGTCAGGTTCATCTGCGGCACCCAGGACATTCACAAGGAGCTTGAGAAAAAAATTGCTGACTTTTTGGGTACTGATGATACCATTTTATATTCCTCTTGCTTCGATGCCAATGGTGGTCTTTTCGAAACTCTATTGGATTCAGAATGTGCGGTTATATCTGACGAGTTAAATCATGCAAGCATAATCGATGGCATAAGATTATGCAAGGCCGAGCGCAGGAGATTCAAACATGCGGATATGGATGATTTAGAGGCTCAACTAAAAGATACCCAGAAATATAAACTACGTCTTGTTGCCACAGATGGTGTTTTCAGCATGGATGGTGATATCGCCAAATTGGACCAGATCTGTCCTCTGGCTGAAAAATATGATGCTCTGGTAATGATAGATGATGCTCATTCTACCGGATTTTTAGGGAAAACCGGAAGAGGGACTCCGGAGTATAGAGGAGTTCAGGGAAAAATTGATATCATCACCAGCACCCTGGGGAAAGCCCTGGGTGGTGCATCTGGTGGATTTACCACCGGCAGAAAGGAGATAATAGATATTCTGCGTCAAAGGTCAAGACCATATCTTTTTTCAAACACCGTAGCTCCAACTGTAGTCTATACCTCTATCAAGGTGTTCGATACGCTTGCAAAGACAACTGCTTTGAGGGATAAGTTGGAAAAAAACACCAACTATTTCAGGGAGAAGATGACAGAAGCTGGGTTTAACATCAAGGAAGGGGTACACCCCATAGTGCCCATTATGTTATATGAGGAGAAATTAGCCCATGACTTTGCCAGGGACCTTTTAGCTGAGGGGATTTATGTTATCGGTTTTTCCTATCCGGTCGTTCCTCGTGGTCAGGCGAGAATAAGGGTCCAGCTCTCTGCTGCTCACCAGATGAAACATCTGGATAAAGCTATTGAAGCTTTTACCAAGATCGGGGAAAAGTATGCGGTTTTGAAAAAATAGTCTTCTGCAGAAAAAAAGGTGTTTAAATCCTATGAAGGTTAGATAACATGTTCTCCCTGTGGATGTGATTTTTAGTGGCTTAGACATCCACAGGGAACATCTTATATGGAAAAATAGAAGATGAAAAAATTAGTTTTGATAAACTCTGACAAAATGGGCCAGGGGGAAGAGGAGATCGGGTATATTATGATCAAAAAGTTCATAAATGGTCTGGTTGGTCAGGATGAGAAACCTGAAAAGCTCGTTTTCTATGGATTGGGGGTAAGGCTGACTGCTAAGGAGTCTCCGGTTATGGATGCTCTTTTATCCCTGGAGAATATGGGGGTGGATATTGTATCCTGCGCCACCTGTGTTAATTATTACGGCCTTGTGGATAAAATACAGGTGGGCCGGATAGGGAACATGCCCGAACTTCTGAAGCTTTTAATGGAAAAGGACGATGTGATCACCATTTGAATTTACCCAACATAGATTGAAGGATTTATCGAGATGGGCTATTTTTTTTAGTTGAGATCAAATCCGATGTATTCTTTTTATAATTCTTGTATATTTTAAAAGAAACCATAACTCAGGTCAAATAGGGGAATCAACTAAATTTATTAATATTGAAGAGATAACCTAAAAAACATTCATTTAAGGTCAAAATCAGAATTGAATAAGTTTTCCTCAAAGAATATCACTTTAACTGCCCTGTTTTTAGCCTTGGGACTAATACTCCCAATTTTATTTCACCAGTTCGCTTTGGCAGGAAGAATTTTTTTGCCCATGCATATCCCGGTTTTTTTAGCCGGGATATTCGTGGGACCTTTAAGCGGAGTTGTGGTGGGAATTTTGTCTCCGGTGATAAGCTTTTTTTTAACCGGGATGCCACCAGCCTATGCTGTTCCTCTGATGGCAATGGAGTTGCCAGTGTATGGGCTTATCATCGGGCTTCTGGCTAAAAGACTCCCTTTGATTTTGGCTTTGGTCGTTTCCATGATCCTGGGTCGGGCTGGCTTTGCCCTGGGTCTTTTGATCCTGGGTCTTTTTTTGAACATGCCCTATGGGCTTTCCACCTTTTTAAAAGTCTCTTTTGTAGTAGGGTTTCCAGGTATCGTAATTCAGTTGATTCTCATTCCCCTTTTGGTTAAAGGGATCGGGGGAAAAGTGGGGCGGTCTTTTTGATTTTTTTAATTTAAAATTCACCTCCTGGTCAAGATAGTTTTAATTCTTCCGAAAATATATATAGTCTGAGGCATAGGAAGGGGTTTTTATTGAATAAAATTAGTCAGGACATAAAAAGGCTGGAGAAAAAAGACTGGCACCTTTGGCTATTGACTGTTATGGTTTTGATGGTTTTCGGTGCCTTCATTTTGATAATAATATTCTTTTCAGACATCCAGGATATTTATGCCGAGGAGTTGAGCCAGTATAACTTCACTATCTTATTTTTAGGATTTTCCGCATTATCTTTATTCTTCTCCGCATATGTTCTATTAAAAGAGCATTTTATCAAAAAACTGCGTGAGGATTTAATCAAACAGAGGATTTTAGCTTACAATTTGGAAACAAGGTTCAAGGAGTTAAAAGCCCTGTTTGAAGTCAGCACGCTGGTTAATTCCGAAACAGAGGTAGTCGAGGTGTTGGATACCATCTGTTATACTGTTTTGCAATGTTTGGATGGGGAGACTTCAAAGATCGTTTTGTATGACAGTACCAAGGGGAAGCTTTCTTCTGGAATGATCTATTCTAAGGAAAAAGGTAAAATAGAAAAATTTAATCTGGATTCTGATCGGGCGATAGTGGATTGGGTCCTATTAAACAAAAAGCCTTTGTTATGGAACAAAGAAAGTTATACTCCACTGGCAAAAGAGAATCCAGCCTTATCGGCGATGTATGTTCCATTGAAGGTTAAGGATCAGGTGAAAGGCGTTTTAAACGTTGCCGTTTTCAAAGGTGAAAAACAATTCAATCAAAGCGATTTGAAATTACTTTTGATATTTGCCGAGAATGCAACCTTATCCATCGTTAAGGCGGAATTGTATCAAAAGCTGAAATCGCGCACCCGGGTTTTAGAGGATGCTATTCGGGATTTGAAATCCACTCAAAGCCAGCTGGTTCAATCGGAGAAGTTAAGGGGCTTGGGAGAGTTGGCCGGAGGAGCAGCGCATGAGCTTAACAATATGCTGGCTGTCATATCCGGAAGAACCGAGCTTCTACTTAAACAGGTAAAAGACCAGGATATAACGAAACAGCTTGAGATCATCCAAAAGGCAACAGATGATGCTACCGGTACGATAAGGAAACTTCAGGAGTTCGCAAGAGCTGAGCCGGATAAACTCTTTTTGAATGTGGATGTGAATAAGATGATCCAGCAGGCGATCGAGATCACCAAACCAAAATGGAAGGATGAAGCTGAGGCTAAAGGTATAAAGATTGAGATTTTTAGCAATTTGAAGGATGTGGGAGAGGTTATGGGAGAGCCCGCAGAACTCAGGGAAGTTTTTACAAATCTTATTTTTAATTCCATCGATGCCCTGCCTCAAGGTGGGAAGATTTTTCTTGAAACTGATGCAGAGAAAGATTCTGTTTCAATTGGAGTTCGGGATACTGGTATCGGTATGATCGATGAGGTGAAAAAGAGAGCATTTGATCCCTTCTTTTCGACCAAAGGAGTGAAGCGTATTGGTTTAGGTTTAAGCACTGCCTATGGAATAATTTTACGGCATAAGGGAACGATAGATGTTGATAGCCAGCCGGATGTGGGAACGACCTTTTTGGTTAAACTCCCGAAATCCAAAGAAGAGAAGCTTTTTGAGAAAAAAGGAGAGCTCCCTTATCAATTGCCACCCCAGGATATACTTTTAGTCGAAGATCAAAAGGAGGTAAGAAGGGTGATTGAGGAAATGCTGGTCGAAGCCGGACACCGGGTCAAGATAGCAAGAAGTGGAGAGGAGGGTTTGAAGATTTTCAAAAAAGGTGAATTTGACCTGGTGTTCACAGATTTGGGGATGGAGAGTATGTCCGGATGGGAGTTAGCCGAAAGATTAAAGAAGATAAATTCAGATACAAAGGTGGCGCTTATCACTGGCTGGGGAAGCCAGATCGACACGGAGGAGGCAAAAATAAAGGGAGTTGATTTTGTAATATCCAAGCCATTTACTCAAAAGAAGCTGCTTTCGGTTTTATCTCAGGCAAGAGTACAGAGTGAGAGTGCTTTTGTTTCCCCCGAATAACAAAACTTTTTCCTTTCCAACTTGGTTTTAAGACTATTTTGTCCAATCAGATACTATTCATAAGTCAAACTATCGGTATCCCCACCTTGCCCGTAAAGCGGGCTTTTTCCTTTGGAGTGCAAAAACTTGTTTTTGCAAAAAACCGCAATTCATATGGATTGTACTCCAAAGAAATTAAACTGTAAGGGAGTCTCTTGTGGGTCCCCAAGGAAGCGGGAGGGGACAAGCCCTTCTCTTACGAGAGACAGAAAAACGTAGGTCAAAATTCCAATTTCGACAACAAAGATGTCGATTTTGGAAAATCGATCCAAAGGATCGATCCTTCGGATCGACCTACGGATTGATTCCCCCACCAGGGGCAAGGTTTCTTATCTATAATGCCTTATCATAATATGAGTTACACAAATCAAATGTAAATGATATTTTATTATCATCTCTTAAATCCCGTTTTTCAATATTTTGTGCCCTCTAATTTATTAAAATACAACATATTGTGATTTTTTTGGAAAAACCTAAATTTTTTTCTTGACAAAAGTTTTTTAATTATGTAGTTTTAAGATTGCGTTTAAAAAAACAGAAGGCAGATGATTTTTATTTTATTCTGCTTTAATTTAAAAAATCCAATAACTTAGAGGGGGGATAATTTAAAAGAGGAGTTGGAATCTGTGCCGTTGGAAGTAGAACTTATGGCTATTACACCGAATCCTCAGGATGTGATCGAGAGAGCCTGCAGAACCTGCTATCTGAGTTTTCACAGATATGATCCCCCTAAATCGACTGAGGAACTCATAAAGAAGGTGATAAAAAAAGGTCATCATTCAGTTTTAGAACACGCTTATGCAACCTTCAGAATCAAAGGTGGTTCTCGTGTTTTTACCCACGAGATGGTCAGGCACAGGTTAGCCTCCCCATCACAGGAAAGCCAGAGATACGTCGAATATGGAAAGCCAGAACAGGGCGCAGTAAAAGAATATGAGTTTGTAATCCCTCCCAGTGTTGAAAACTCCGATTTTGTCGATGAATTCAAAAGGAAAGCGAAAGAGGCGGAAAAGTTCTATTCTGATATGGTGAAAGATGGAGTCCCAAAGGAGGATGCCAGATACATTTTACCCAATGCCACCGTATCGGAGATAGTGATCTCGGCGAATTTCAGGGAATACCGACACATATTCCAGGTCAGATGTAATCCCAGGGCTCATTGGGAGATAAGATATGTTTGTCTTAAGATGCTCGAAGTTTTGAAAAAAGAAGCGCCCTTTGTTTTCTGGGATTTTGAGATAGATGAGGAAAACAAAACCGCAGGTATAAAAGAGAACTGTTAAACAGAAAATAAAATGAATACCAAGCTAAACTTATCCGAGAATGCGATCAAGGTTCTGAAGAGAAGATATCTGATAAAAGATAATCAGGGGGAGGTAACAGAGAGTCCGGAAGAACTTTTCTGGAGGGTGGCAAAAGCGATAGCCTCAGCAGAGAAAAATTACGGATCGACCGAGGAGGAGGTGGAAAAGAAAGCCAGGGAGTTCTATGATTTAATGTCGAACCTGGAGTTTTTACCCAACTCCCCCACCCTGATGAATGCCGGTAGACCCCTGGGTCAGCTTTCAGCCTGCTTTGTTCTGCCCATCCAGGATTCCATGGAATCGATATTCGATGCGGTAAAGAATACAGCTTTGATTCATAAGTCAGGAGGAGGGACCGGATTCGCTTTCTCAAAGTTGCGGCCCAAAAACTCGGTCGTGGCTTCAACCTCAGGGGTTGCCTCGGGTCCGATCTCTTTTATGAAGGTAATAAATGCTGCCACTGAGGCGGTTAAACAGGGGGGAACCAGAAGGGGAGCAAACATGGGCGTTCTGAGGATAGACCATCCCGATATCCTGGAGTTCATCACCTCAAAGGAGGATCTCTCCGAGTTGAATAATTTCAACATATCGGTGGCAGTAACCGACGAGTTTATGATGAAGGCTGAAAAGGACGAGTTTTACGATCTCATAGATCCGAGAACCCAGAACATCTATTCCAAAAATGGCAATCCGGTCAGATTGAGAGCCAAAGAGGTTTTTGAAATGATCGTGAATCAAGCCTGGAAAACCGGTGAGCCGGGAGTGATGTTCATTGACCGAATGAACAAGGAGAATCCAATATCTAAGGTGGGTCTTTTCGAGTCGACCAATCCCTGCGGTGAGCAGCCCCTTTTACCATACGAGAGTTGCAATCTGGGTTCTATAAATTTATCCAAGATGGTCAAAAAAACCAACGATTCTTTTGAGATCGACTGGGATAAACTGGAAAGGGTGACCCGAACTGCAGTTGAGTTTCTGGATAACGTCATCGATGTGAACAAATATCCCCTTCCCCAGATAGAGGAGAACACCAAGATGAACCGAAAGATAGGTTTGGGGGTTATGGGCTGGGCAGATCTTTTGGTTCAACTTCGGATACCTTACGGTTCTGATGAGGCGGTTGATCTGGGGGAGAAGGTTATGAGCTTCGTTCAGGAAAGATCCCATCTTGTGTCCTCGGAGCTGGCTAAAAGAAGGGGCAATTTCCCCAACTGGAGCAAAAGCGTCTATTACGATAAAAATACCCCTATGCGTAATGCCACGGTTACCACCATAGCTCCTACCGGCACCATCAGCATAATCGCCTCCTGTTCCTCGGGGATCGAGCCTTTCTTTGCCATCTGCTATATCAGAAACGTGATGGATCAAACCAGATTGACCGAAGTTAATCCCTATTTTGAAAAGGAGGGGAAATCAAAAGGTTTTCTATCCCAGAAACTTCTGGAACAGATCGCGGAGAAAAACTCTTTGAAAAAAATAGATCAAATCCCCGAGGAGGTTAAAAAGATATACGTTACCTCTTTTGATATAGCACGCCAATGGCATGTTAAAATGCAGGCTGTATTCCAGAAATACACTGATAATGCTGTGTCCAAGACCATAAATTTGCCCAACGGTGCAAAGGGGGAGGATGTGGAGGAGGCTTACAAGTTAGCTTACCGGCTTGGTTGTAAGGGGATCACCATCTACAGGGATCAAAGCAGAAAGGAGCAGGTTCTGTCGGTTAAAGCAGCCCCTGCCAAACCAAAGGTCACTCCTATGGAGCGACCCTCGACTCTGAGCGGAATAACCGAGAAGATAAAAACAGGTTACGGGAACCTTTATGTGACCGTAAACACCTTAAATGGAAAGCCTTTTGAGGTTTTTGCCCAGATAGGGAAATCGGGATATTCTACCATGGCCGATACCGAGGCGATATGCAGACTTATCTCCTTGGCTTTAAGATCGAGAATCGGGTTGGACCAGATAATCGGGCAGCTGGTAGGCATTGGAGGGGCTTCACCCGTGTTTCAGGAGGGGGGGCTGATTATGTCCATTCCGGATGCAATTGCCAAGGTTTTGACCAAGCATTTCGGTAATGGCAAGAATTTCAATTCAGACAAAGATCTGTCCCTGGAGCGCTGTCCCGATTGCGGAGCTAAACTGGAATATGACGGTGGATGCGTGGTGTGCAGAAGCTGCGGCTATTCTAAATGTTGATGGGAGTGTGTGGAGGGGGGATGATAATTCCAACCCCGCCTGTGGCGGGGTTGGACTTTTTTCTGTTTTTAGCCGATAGATTACTATAAGATGGAAAATCTCAATCCCACAGGTATCGTTTCCAAAGTTGAAAAGGACGGAAAGGTGTTTCAGGTTCAAACCGAGTACCTGAGAAGACCGCGTCCCAAGATAAAGACTTCCATCGTATCGAATGGAAAGGTAATTGATACCGTAGAAAAGAAATGGGACGAGGGCATTCAATCCGAGATGGATTTAGAAGAGGTAGAAAAGTGTATCAGGCTTTTGCACCGGGAGGTTACTGAAAAATTAAAAGCAAAGAAGGAAAGGAGAAAACCAAAGGAGTTTTCCTTTTCTGACTTTTTGAATTTGTGGAGGAGGATCTCAGAGATAAGAGGAGTTAAAAATGTCCTGGTAGCAAAAGATGATGGAGCTTTACTTTTCTCCGATTTGGAAAAGGGTAGATCCGAACAGCTCTCCAAAATCATAGCTTGTGCTAACGAGCTTGCTTTGAACTTCTCATTTTTCTCTGATACGGGAGGTTTTCAGGGAGGATTTCTGGATTTTCTGGGGGAGAGGATGACCTGGATTTTTCACGAGAACAAGGCCTGGGCTCTTTTTTTTGAAGAGGGGACCGATCTTGAGCTGGTAATTCGTAGTATAAAAAAATTAATAAGAGGGGAAGATGATTGAGCTTTTGAGGGATGTAAAATCGGTTCGGGGGGTAGGAGGGATATTGTTTCTGGACAGAAAAGAGAAGAAAAGCTTTCAGATTTTTCCAAAACTTTTCGAGCCGGAGGTGGTGAAAGGTCTTTTTCTTTTGCTTTTGAAGCTGACCGAGAATATGGAGGGGGGAGGGAAAATCGAGTTCAAATTCCAGGAGGGTAAGGCTTTTATTTTCAACCTTCCTTTTGGTGCACTATTTGTTTATGGCAGGATGAGTTTGAATCTGGACCTTTTGGAACTGATGGTAAAAGCTTTTATATCAAAGATTGAGAAGGGAAAAATAAAAGGCACTTTTTTAAAATCATCAGATTTTACAAGCCAATTCTACTTAAAGATTCTTATCCGGGCAACCAACCTGGCAAGCGAAAGTTACCAGAAGGTGTTGGGCACTTATATTGCAACCCAGAATCTTCGTTTGGCCAAGGATAGTATCATTGATGATTATCCTTTTTTAAAAAAAGTCTTTGTAAATAACGCTGGGGAAATTTCGCTTTTGAACCAGGAGAAAATATCATGGGAGAAAAAAACCATGGAAGGTTTTGCCCGGTGGGTCTTTCAATTCAGGAAGTTCTGTTCGATTTTATCGGAGAAAATCAAGACTCAGAATATAGAAGAGCTTACCTCCGAGTTGAAGGATAATCTGGAGGAGATTGGGTTTTATGAAGTTTACCGATCTTTGCAAAAATAAAAAAGGAAAGGGCTGGTGTTTTGAATAAACACTCTCCGTCCAACACAATAAAGGGTTTTTACAACCACTGGAACATCTTTCGCTTTCGCTCCCCCAGAATGGGATCATCGCGTACGCTCAACATCCAGGGGCAACCTTCATTCATGTGGTGTTAAAGGTTTTTCAAAACAACCCTTTCCATAGTATATAAATAAAAAAGAAAAACGAAAAAAGCAAGTATTTTTTTAAATATTTATGATCGATTCTTTAGGCATTGATATAATTGAAACAGCAAGGATTAAGAAGGCGCTTTTTAAGTGGGGAGAAAGATTCAAAAAAAGAGTTTTTTCTTCCTCCGAGGTAAACTACTGCCAAAAGAAGAAATTTCCGGAGTTCTCCTTTGCTGCCAGATTCTGTGCTAAAGAGGCTGCGATGAAGGCTCTGGGAACGGGTGTTTCCCAGGGAGTAGGGTGGAAGGATTTTGAGGTTATGAATTTAAAAAGCGGGAAACCGGAGTTAAGGATTTCGGAGAAGATTCAAAAAAGAATTGGAAAAGGCAGGATGATTTTAAGTCTTTCCCATACCAAAGAATATGCGGTTGCGGTGGTTTTGCTTTTGAAAGAGTAAGATTTTGTATAATCGATTATTTTGTAGGAGAGTCCCTTGCGGACTCCCTTTTTTATTTCAGTGATTGCTTCGTCACTTCAAAGTTGGTCAAGGGTGCCCCCACCCTTGACCGAGATGCTGGCGGGGTAGGGGTACCCCGCTATAACGTCCAATCATATTTCATGGGTATCTTAGACTGTATAATCTCCTGATAAAGATATGGATTACTTAGTCGCTTCGCTTTAAGCAATGACAAAGCGTCTGTGACCGCCAGGTCCCCAGACCTGGCGGAAGAACTGTTCGGGCAGGGGACCCGAACAGCACAAAGTAATCTCTTTTGTCGAAATTGGAATTTCGACCTACTTTTGTTTTTACTTTCTTCGGACGTCATTGCAACCCCGCTCCTGGCGGGGGAAGCAATCTGATAATAGAGAGAGATTGCCACGCTCACTCGTTCGCCCGCAATGACAGTGCCTTGTATGTCATTGCGAGCGAAGCGAAGCAATCCCCTAGGAAGATAGATTAAAGATGGTGCCAGTAGTTTCCTCCTGACACCACCTCCTGTCGGGAGGTAACTCCCGACAGCACCAAGTAAAAATTCTACAGATTACAGGGTGGCGGACCGCTTTTTAACTTGTAGTTGGCTAAGTAGATTGCGTCTCCCAGATTGGCCAGGTTATCACAGTTAACATCCCCAGCCTCATAGGGTCTGAGCTCAAATCCCGGCTGGCCAAAGTAAACCTTGGCAATGGTGATAACATCGGATAAGTCCATATTTCCATTTCCGTCCGCATCACCATGCCAGACCCAGGCACAATGGGAATAGCCGGAGCGATCCTCGAAATTGGTGCTTTGCATCTCTCCAACAACCGAGGGCTGACCACCGGTTGAGATCCTCTCCAAATAATTGGTTGAGCTTGCCCTTCCCCCGAATCCATCCAGGACATCGGTTACCAGTTTGAAACTCTGAGCATGAGATTCAGCGTAGAAGGTAAAGGAAGTCAAAAGGCAGACCACCAGTAAAAACACCAAGAGTCTAATAATTTCTAATCTGTTCATTTTCTGAACACCTCCAATCTTTTTCGTACGGGAGGGATTTATTCCCTCCCATCAGGAGCCCCACAGGGACTCCCCTACAATGTTCCATTTAGTCAAGTTTACTTGCCTCGCGTTTCTCCTCCATCCGCTTGTTCTGCTCATAGTGAATGTCGTATTCCTCGGCCAGGTTGTAGGCTTCAGAATGAAGGTATTTACCTCGTTCGTTGTCAGGCTTGTCAACCTC
>Ga0111201_1013_pt1 | contig 32291 bp, 18 predicted proteins | sample DeeMarSWOR324_28_FD_80375 | JGI IMG/M metagenome (GOLD analysis project Ga0111201, IMG submission 80375) | candidate division Zixibacteria bacterium SM23_73_2 | reverse complement strand
CTGCAAGGGAAAAGCTTATCGGAACCTCAAGGATTATATCGTCGTCTTTTCTGGTGAAGTCATCATGTTCTATCTCCTCGATGAAAACGATGACGTCACCTGGTGGACCGCCCCGGGGTCCGACACTCCCAGCCCTTCTTAAAGGGATGTAATTCCCGGTCATAACTCCCGGAGGAACTTTAACCGTTATGGTGCTTTCACCCTTAATCCTACCCTGACCCCCGCAGATTTGGCAGGGTTTCTTTATTACCTCCCCCTCCCCCTGGCAGTAATCGCAGGTGGTCACGTTAACCAGCTGTCCGAAAAAAGATCTCCTCACCGTTCTTACCTGGCCGGTTCCCTGACAGCGAGGGCAGGTAGCCTTAGAGCTTCCCCCTGCTGCACCGGTTCCTCTGCATTCCTCGCACTTTACCAGTTTTTTTAACTTGATTTTCTTATCCACCCCGGAAGCTATCTCCAACAGGGTGAGTTTCAACCTCACCCTAAGGTCCTGGCCTTTTTGTGAACCCCTTCTTCTGATTTTTGTCTCACCGAAGAAATCATCGAAAATCGAAAAGTTCCCGAAATCGCGCATAAAGGCTCGCAATGCATCCGAGAGATCGAAACTTCCGAAATCGAATCCCTCGAAACCTGCTCCAGCAGTCACCCCGGCATGACCGAACTGGTCGTATTTTGCCCGTTTCTGGGGATCCTTTAAAACCTCATAAGCCTCGGTTGCCTCCTTGAAATTCTCCTCTGAGTCCTTATCCCCTGGATTTCTATCCGGATGGTATTTTAAGGCAAGTTTTCTATAGGCACCCTTTATCTCCTCCTCGGTTGCCTCCTTTCTTATGCCCAGAACCTCGTAATAATCGCGTTTAGTCATTTCGTCCCTTCTTCACAAATATTACGGGATCATTGCTGAAGTCCACAAATATCACCCTCCCTGTACAGCCAAAAAACGAAGTGAAGGGTTTTTTATTTCGCAGGAAAAATGAGATTCTTCCCCCGCTAAAGGCGGGGTCAGAATGACACAATGTGATTGAGCAACAGCCCCTTACAGTATGTAAAAAACACACCTTTTGTCTTGTCCTTTGATTTGAGTAATCCAAAAGTCCTTTTTCCTAAAAATCTCAATATATACGAAACAACTCGACCTGTCAAGAAAAGAAAATCTAAACTCACTCAACAAGATAAATGCCTTAAGTTTATGAAATTACGACTTTATTTTCTTTAAATTTTACTTGACAAAAAAGGATTTGAAGTTAAATTTCATATAGAAGGACAATCATCATTCCAAAAGGAAGTGATGAGCAAGTAATCTCATATCAGCAAATCTTCGAATTGTTAATCCAGGTTGGGGAACTAAAAAACTTGTGGCAAGGAGGTTAAGATGTCAAAGTTTAAGATTTTATTGGCGATAATAATCTCTTTGACTCTTTTGCAGTGTTCCCAGCGCTCCAATCCAACCAATTCTTATGAACAACCCATTGATCTTCCCGCGGTAGAAAAAAAACTGGTTAATTCGAACAACGAATTCGGGCTCAAGCTTTTCAGGGAGATCAACCAAGACAAAAAGGATTCAAACGTCTTTATCTCTCCCTTAAGTGTCTCCATGGTATTGGGAATGACCTATAATGGAGCTGATGGAGATACAAAAGAGGCAATGCATCAAACCCTCGATTACGGCGATCTTTCAACAGAAGAAATAAACCAGTGTTATAAACACCTGATAAATTCATTGACTCAACTCGATCCAACTGTGGATTTTCAGATAGCAAACTCGATATGGTACTGCCTGCAAGGTAGAAATCCAAAGGTGGAATTTATTGATTTATGCCAGAGTTATTTTGACGCTTTGGTTCGGGGTTTTGATATATACGATCCCCATGTTGAGGATACCATCAATGCCTGCGTTGAGGAGAATACCAATGGAAGGATAAAAAAAATCTTAAATGGTGTAATTAATCCTGTGACCTTGATGTTTTTGATTAACGCCATCTATTTCAAGGGTGCCTGGACTTACCGTTTTGATAAAGAGTTTACCCAAGATTCTTATTTTTGGCTGCCCGATGGTTCATACAAGATTTGCAAGATGATGAAACAGAAAGGCCTTTTTAAATATTTTGAAAACGATGCCTTTGAAGCCTTGGATTTGCCCTACGGAGAAGGTAACTTCAGCATGACCATTTTCCTACCATATCGGAGAACAGATATCGATTCTTTGATAGTACAATTCAATCAAAATAATTTGAATCAGTGGTTGGACAGCCTTTCAAACGCTTCTTTAAACCCCAACGATTCCATAAATATATATATACCTAAGTTCAAGTTAGAATTTGAATCAGGACTGAACAACCTGCTAACAACACTGGGAATGGGGATAGCTTTTGATCCTGGAAACGCTGACTTCAGTAAAATGTATGAAATAAAACCAATGGATCCTAACGTGTGGATTGACACAGTGCTGCATAAAACCTTTATTGAAGTAAACGAGGAAGGCACTGAAGCTGCAGCAGTTGCAGTTTCAGAGATGATTGAAGGTCCGTCCTTTTATTTCAAGGCCAACCGACCATTTATATTCATGATCCGGGAACACCAATCCCAGACCATACTTTTCATAGGGAAAATCACGGATCCCAATTATGAGTAAAAAATATTTTATTTAAAAAGTTTTTTGTTTACTTTTTAAAGATTGAAAATAAAAGAGGTGTAAAATGAGAAACCTAAAGATCATTTTTGTGGTTTTGGTCAGCCTCTTGCTTCTACAGTGTTCCAAGCGCTCCAATCCAACCAATTCTTATGAACAACCCATTGATCTTCCTGCGGTAGAAAAGAAACTGGTTAATTCGAACAACGAATTCGGGCTCAAGCTTTTCAGGGAAATCAACAAAACCGAAAAGAATTCAAACGTTTTCATCTCCCCTTTGAGCGTCTCCATGTGCTTGGGAATGGTATATAATGGTGCTGATGGAGAAACTCAAAAGGCAATGCATCAAACCCTCGAGTTCGGGAGCCTTTCCAGTCCAGGGGTAAACGAATGTTATAGACAAATGATAGATTCATTAACTCAACTCGATTCCAGGGTGGAATTTGAAATTGCTAATTCCATCTGGTACAGATTAGGTTTAACTCCGATAAAGAATTTCTTAAAAACCTGCAAAAACTATTTCGATGCTCTGGTCAGAGAACTGGATTTCAATGCCCCAGGTGCTGCTGATATCATAAACTCCTGGATCGAGGAAAATACAAATGGCAAGATAAAGAACATGGTTGAAGATCCTATAGATCCTTCGATTGTCACCTTTCTTATAAATGCTATTTATTTCAAAGGTACCTGGACCTATCAGTTTAATGAGGAAGATACCAAAGACGATTGGTTTTACCTGCCCGACGGCTCAAAGAAATTGTGCCGCATGATGGAGCAGAGAGGCTTGTACAGATATTTCGACAATGACGTTTTCCAGGCTCTGGACCTGCCTTATGGTTCTGGGGATTTCAGCATGACCATTCTTCTCCCATACTGGGGAACTGATATCGATTCCATTATAGAGGAACTAAATCAAGGGAATCTGAATTACTGGCTGGACAACCTCTCAGGTGCTCCTATTGAATCCAGCGATTCTATAAACGTTTACATCCCCAAATTCAAACTTGAATTTGAACTGATTATAAACGATGTGCTGAAAGCATTGGGAATGGGGATAGCTTTTGATCCCAGCCAAGCTGACTTCAGTAAAATGTATGAGGAGATAGATGTATGGATCGGTATAGTGAAACATAAAACTTTCATAGAGGTAAATGAGAAGGGAACCGAAGCCGCAGCAGTTACTATTACTGGGATGGGTATGGGACCGCAGGAACCGGGACCGTCATTTTTTATAGCTGATCACCCATTTATATTCTTGATTCGGGAACATCAATCCAAGAATATACTTTTTGTTGGGAAAATCACCGATCCTGTTTTTGAGTAAGTGTCTTTTGTGTTTAACAAAGTTTGACAAAATCTTATCACCGTTTAAAAGAGGTGTAATATGAAAAACCTGAAAGTTCTATTTGGGCTTTTAGCCTGCATAGCGATTCTGCAGTGCTCCAGCAGTCCAGTCTCCACTGAAGAACAGCCAACTCGCGAGTTGACTTCTGCTGAAAAGAGACTGGTCAAATCAGACAACCAATTCGGGTTTGAGTTTTTCAAAGAGATTATCAAAGAGGAAAAGGATAAAAACGTTTTCATCTCCCCTTTAAGCGTCTCCATGGCTCTGGGGATGACTTACAACGGTGCCAACGGGGAAACAGAAGAAGCTATGCATCAAACCCTCCAGTTCGGTGATCTGTCTACCCAGGAGGTGAATGAATCTTACAAAAGCCTGATAGAGCTTTTGACCGGGCTCGATCCGAAAGTAAAATTTCAAATTGCCAACTCGATCTGGCATCGGAAGAATTTTCCTGCCAGGGAGGAATTCATCGATCTATGCAAAGAATACTTCCAGGCAAAGGTAGAAGGGTTGGACTTTAACGATCAAAGTTCCGTGGATATAATCAACCGATGGGTCGATGAAAACACCAGCGGAAAGATAGAACAAATCATTCAACCACCTATAAATCCATTGACCATGATGTTTCTGATAAACGCCATCTATTTCAAAGGAGCCTGGACTTATGAGTTCGACAAAGAAATGACCATGGATGCTGTGTTTCACCTACCGGATGGCTCACAGGAAACCTGTAAGATGATGGAGCAAAAAGGTGAATTTCAGTATTTCGGCAACTCTGACTTTCAGGCTGTGGATTTGCCATACGGGGATGGCGATTTCAGCATGAGCGTCTTTCTTCCCCGACCACTGGTTGACATCGACTCCCTGATAGCCAAATTCAATCAGGAAAACTGGGATAATTGGATAAAAAGCTTCACCCCACAATCTTTTACTTTGTTTCTGCCGAAGTTCAAGCTCGAATACGAACTGAATTTAAACGATGTCCTGACCGCCATGGGAATGGGGATAGCTTTCCAACCCTACCAAGCTGATTTTACCAAGATATACCAGGGTATTGAGAATCTATATATCAGCAAGGTTAAACACAAAACCTTCGTGGAGGTTAATGAAGAAGGGACCGAGGCAGCAGCAGTTACCTCGGTGGAGATGGGACTTACCTCAGTGGGACTTTTAATGCGAGTCGATCGACCGTTCATTTTCGTTATTCGGGAGAACCAATCCCAGACCATACTTTTCATGGGGAAAATCACAGAACCCGATTATGAGTAAACCATGATTTAGTTTAATAGTATTTTTGGATACTTATTTGTTGGATAGAAAAAGAGAGGTATAAAATGAGAAGCTTAAAGATAATTTTTTTGCTTATAATCTGCTTCTTGTTTTTGCAGTGTTCAAAACGTTCTAATCCAACCAGCTACCAATCTCCCATCGATCTGGCTAAAGTAGAAAAGAAATTGGTCAGCTCAAACAACCAATTCGGGCTAAAGCTTTTCAGGGAAATCAATAAAACCGAGAAGTATTCCAATATCTTCATCTCCCCCTTAAGTATCTCCATGGCATTGGGGATGACCTACAACGGAACTGATGGGGAAACAAAAGATGCGATGCATCAAACCCTCGACTTCGGGGATCTATCGATCCACGAGGTGAACCAATGTTACAGGCAAATGATAGATTCATTAACTCATCTCGATCATCAGGTGGAGTTTGATATTGCTAATTCGATCTGGTACCGTCTATGCAAATTGCTTCCCAGAGAGGAATTTTTAAGCGTGTGCCAGAATTACTTCGATGCTTTTGTCAAGGGATTGAATTTCGACGACCCAAGCACTGAAGATACTATCAATGCCTGGGTTGAGGAGAATACTAACGGAAAAATAAAGAATCTTTTGGATGATCTGCTTGATTCTTTGACCATTATGTTTCTGGTAAATGCAATTTATTTCAAAGGAACCTGGACATATGAGTTTGATGAACAGGAGACCAAAGACGATTGGTTTTTCCTGCAGGATGGTTCGAATAAACGCTGTAAGATGATGGAACAGAGAGGTTTGTACAGATACTTCGAGAATGAAGCTTTTGAAGCTCTGGATTTACCTTATGGAGATGGTAAATTCAGCATGAGCATCTTCCTCCCTCATTGGGGAACTGACATCGATTCTCTGATAGCGGAATTCAATCAAGAGAACTTGAACTCTTGGCTGGAAAACCTTTCCAGTGCTTCTTTGGATACCAGCGATTCCGTGGATATCTACCTTCCCAAATTCAAACTCGAATATGGCCGGGGATTGAACGACGTCCTGACAAAATTCGGAATGGGAATTGCTTTCGCTCCTGGAGCTGCTGATTTTACCAAAATGTATCAGGTGCTGGTTGGTTATGCATGGATTGACACAGTACTACATAAGACCTTTATTGAGGTGAACGAGGAGGGAACTGAAGCCGCAGCAGCAACCGTGGTGGAAATTTCCTTAGGTCCGCCCGTTGGTTTGATGATGAAGGTTAATCGACCATTCGTGTTCATTATTCGGGAACACCAATCCCAGACCATACTTTTCATAGGAAAAATAACAGAACCAAATTATGAATAATAAAATTCATAACAGACCTTAACTGAATCTATGATAAGTGTTTTAATTTAAAACAAAGGATGGTAAAATGAAAAACCTAAAAATATATCTTATGATTTTAATCTTATGTATTCCATTCATACAATGCTCAAACCATTCTACCCCAACCAAACATAAAACTCCCGTTGATTTAACTACGGTTGAGAAGAATCTGGTTGAGTCGGACAATAAATTCGGACTGAAGCTTTTCAGGGAAATCAACCAAACCCAAAAAGATTCAAACATAATCATCTCCCCTTTGAGCGTCTCCGTATGTCTGGGAATGGTCTACAACGGCGCTGATGGAAAAACCAAAGAGGACATGCAGAAAATCCTTGAACTCGAGGGCTTGAATATAGAGGAGGTAAATCAATCCTACCAGCATATAATGGAGCTTTTATCCGGGCTCGATCCTGAAGTTCAATTTCAGATAGCTAATTCGATCTGGTACCGTTTAAATGACTTGATCCCCAAAGAGGAATTTCTGAGCGTGTGTCAAAAATACTTCGATGCACTAATCAAGGGAATGAATTTCGACGATCCGGGTATAATAGACAGCATCAATTTGTGGGTTGAGGAAAATACCAATGGAAAGATAAAAGAGATATGGGAGGGAAAAGAGATTAGTTCACAGACCATTATGTTTCTTGTAAATGCCATTTATTTCAAAGGTGCCTGGACCTATCAGTTTGACAAAAACAAAACCAAAGATGATTTGTTTTATATCTCAGATGGCTCAACCAAACCCTGCAAAATGATGGAACAGAGAGGTTTTTTCAAAAACTTCGGAAACAACACTTTTTGGGCTTTGGATTTACCCTACGGTGATGGCAATTATAGTATGACCATTTTTCTCCCTCACTGGGGAACAGACATCGATTCTCTAATAGCTGAATTCAGTCAGGACAATCTGAATCAATGGTTGAGTAGTTTTAAAAATGACTCACTTAACATCTATCTCCCCCGATTCAAACTCGAATATGAAAAGCTCCTTAATGAGGAATTAAAATCCTTGGGGATGCAAATCGCCTTCACTCCTGGAGCAGCTGACTTCACCAAAATGTATTATATTCTGCCTGGTCAGGTGTGGATTGACACGGTTCTGCACAAAACGTTCATTGAAGTAGATGAAAAAGGAACAGAAGCAGCGGCGGCAACAATTGTTGAGATGATAAAAGGACCCTCTGGTTTTCGGGTTGACCATCCCTTCATATTTATGATTCGAGAAAAAAGCTCCCAAACCATACTTTTCATAGGAAAAATCTTGGATCCTACTTATGATTAATATCTGAATAAGATTTGTTCTAAAACTCGCTTGAAGTGAGCTTTTTATCTGATGCCAGATCAAAGATAGCAAATAGCCTTTAGATGCATTAATTACTGCAAATCACCCTCTGGCTCGATATCCTTTTCCCCTTAAAGTTTTTTCATTGACAAGCGGAATTCTTTCGTTTAATTAGATGAAAAAGAATAACTTACTTTAAAAGAGATGATAGGTAAAACCATTTCTCATTATAAGATTTTAGAGAAGTTAGGCGAGGGCGGAATGCCTGTCCCGCTGAAGCGAAGCAAAGGCGGGAGGTGTGGTCTATGATAGGCAAAACCATATCCCATTATCGAATTTTGGAGAAATTAGGTGAGGGTGGAATGGGGGTGGTGTACAAAACAGAGGACACCAAGCTCAAGCGCACCGTTGCCCTGAAATTCCTTACTCCTCAAGCTCTGGGAAGCCAAGAGGATAAAACCCGTTTTTTCACCGAGGCGCAGGCAGCTGCTTCATTGGATCACCCTAATATCTGCACCATCCACGAAATTGACCAGGCTGAAGGGCAAACTTTTATCGCCATGGCCTACGTCCAGGGCCAGAATCTAAAAGATAGGATCGAATCGGGACCGCTGAGATTAACCGAAGCTCTTGCCATCGCTCTTCAGGTTGCAGAGGGTTTGCAGGAAGCCCATGAAAAAGGGATTGTTCATCGGGACATCAAAAGCGCCAACATTATGCTAACCGAAAAAGGGCAGACTAAAATCATGGATTTCGGTTTAGCTAAATTGGCAGGTGGGGCCCAGATCACCACGACCGAAACAACCATGGGCACAGCTGCTTATATGTCTCCCGAGCAGGCAAAGGGAGAAGTGGTGGATCGCCGAACCGACATCTGGTCTCTGGGGGTTCTTATATACGAGATGACCGTCGGTCAACGCCCCTTCAAGGGTGACTACGATCAGGCGGTGGTCTATTCAATCCTGAATGAGGAGCCGGTGCCCATCACTGCGCTGCGAACTGGCGTCCCCGTGGAGCTTGAAATGATTGTGAACAAGGCTCTGGCAAAAAGTCCAGATCAGCGTTACCAGCATGCGGACGAATTGATCGTCGATCTCCGAAGAGTACAGATGGAATTAACACCAGATACAACCACCTCATCCAAGACCGCCTTTCGAGTTCCAGCCAGAAAACGTCCTAAACCGTTTTTGGTTGTAGGTATCATTTCTCTGATAGCTTTAGTTCTGATCACCAGCTACCTCTTTTTTGGAGTAAAACAGAGACCGATGATGCTGGGAGTTGAAATGATAGCCGTAGCCGAATGGCAAAACTCGATTGCGGTTTTGCCTTTCCGGGACTTAAGCCCTAAAAAGGATCAGGAATACTTCTGCGACGGGATGACCGAAGCCATAATCGGTAAACTCACCGGGCTTAAAGATCTGAAGATCATCTCCATGACCTCGGCGATGCGCTATAAAAGCCCGGACCGGGACATAAAAAAGATTGGAGATGAATTAGGTGTCTCCGCCATTCTGGAAGGAAGCATTCAAAAAGAGGACAAAAGAATCCGGGTTAACGCTCAGTTGATTAATGTAGCAGACGATGCCCACCTCTGGTCACAAACCTACGACCGGGAACTTAAAAGCATCTTCGCCATCCAGGATGACATCTCTCAGGCAATCGTTGACGTTATGAAAATCAAGCTTCTGGGTAAAGATAAATCCACTTTTGTCAGACGCTATACCGATAATCTGGAAGCTTACAATGCATACGTTCAGGGTCGTTTCCTGTGGAACAAAAGAACTGAAGAACACCTGATGAAAGCGATAGAGTACTTCAAGAAAGCAATCCAGCTGGATTCCAACTATGCCTTAGCTTATGCTGGATTGGCCGATGCATACTCTGTGCTTCCCAGCAATGTGGGCACCCCCCTTGAAGAAGTGCTTCCAAAAGCAAAGGAGGCTGCTCTGAAGGCGTTAAAACTCGATGATAAATTAGCTGAAGCCCATGCATCGCTGGGATTAATTCTTGGAATGGAATCTGGTTATAAAGAAACTGAAGATGCTGAGAAGGAATTCGTTAGGGCTATTGAACTTAATCCCGGCTACGCTTATGCTCATTACTGGTATTCTATAATGCTGGACAACACCGGTAAAAAAAAGCAAGGCTTGAAAGAGCTTGAAATCGCTTATGAATTGAACCCTCTTTCTGTAGTTATACTCACTAATCTGGCATCCAAGAAAGGAACGTACGGGGATACTCTTAAAGCTAAAGAGTTATTTGAGCGTGCTATCGAGATCGAACCCCAAAGAACTGTGACATACACCGTCTATGTTGTTTTTTTACGCTCGATAAAACAAGCGGAAGAAGCGATCCAGGTCCTTACTAAGACCGTTCAGGCAGATTCTGCTTACCTGACCACCTATTATAATCAACTGGCATACATTTATAACGAAATGGGAGATTTAGACAAAGCTATCGAAGCCGCCAATAAGTTGATTCAACTGGCGCCTGAGGAAGCGAATTCTTACGATACCCGTGGTGATATATATGCTCTGAATGGGAAACTCGAACTGGCGATCAAAAACTATGAAAAGGCTGTGGAGAAAGATCCGAACTTCGCCACAAGTTCACACAAGCTAACTCAGGCATATCTTTTTTCAAGAGAGTATCCGAAGGCTGAAGAGATGATTAAAAAAGCAATGACCAGCGAGAATGAACATATCCGCACAACGGCAAGAACTGTCTCGGCTTTTATCCCCATATTTCAGGGTAAGTTTGAACAAGCTCTTAGTGTTTTGGATGAAGGTATTCAGGCTGACAGGAAAGAACAGCTGGAGGGATGGTATGAAGCCAATAAACACAACCTCAAGCTTTTTATTTATCTGGAGAAAAACGACCTCGATCAAGCTTTAAACGAACTTGAAGCCCTAACAGAAATTCAAAAGAAGCTTGATCCCGAGGATCCGATTAAGTTGCGAAATGGCTACGCCGTTATTTGGGTAATGCGCGGACAATTCACAGAAGCTGACCAAGTTCTCAGATCATGGAGACAGGATATCGACGAAAAAGATTTACCTGCAATGCGTGAGTACTGGCGAGTTTTGGGTTTTGTTGAGCTGATCAAAGGAAATAGAGAGGTAGCAATCGCTCATTTTAAAAGAGGAATTTGGGAAGGCTCGATGCCACTTTTTCCAATACACTATTTTCTCGGTCTAGCCTATCTGGAGAACGATCAACCTGAAGAAGCTGTAAAGGTGCTGGATAAGGTAATCTTAAGATACGATGAGGCAAGAACACAATTTCCCGTCTGGTCAGTTAAAGCACATTACACTTTGGGATTGGCTTATCAGCGAACCGGACAGAACAAGGAAGCCATCGAACAATACCAGGAGTTTCTCAACTACTGGAAAGATGCTGATCCGGATATCCCTGAAGTAGAAGATGCTAAGAGCAGGCTCAGCCAATTGAAAATTAAAAGTTGATGGCAGAGATTAAAATATATGGTTGGAAAAACAGTTTCTCATTATAGCATCTTAGAGAAGATAGGGGAAGGTGGAATGGGGGTGGTCTACAAAGCCCGGGATACTAAATTAGACCGTATGGTAGCCTTAAAATTCTTACCCCAGCATCTTACCTACGAAGCGGTTGAAAAGGAAAGGTTCATACACGAGGCCAAAACTGCTTCAGCTTTGAATCATTCCAACATCACCACCATCTATGAGATCGACGAGTTCCAGGGACAGACTTTTATAGCTATGGAGTATATCCAGGGCAAGACCCTAAAGAGGTTAATTGAAAAAGAGACACTGCCAATAAAGAAGGTTTTGGATATAGGGATACAGGTATGCGAGGCTTTGACCTTAGCTCATGAGAAGGGGATCGTTCACCGGGACATAAAATCCGAGAACATCATGCTTACCTCCCGGGGACAGGTGAAGATAACCGACTTTGGTCTGGCCAAGCTCAAGGGAGCTGAAAAACTGACTCAGACCCGTTCCACCCTGGGCACTGCTGCCTACATGTCGCCGGAGCAGGCATCCGGAGAGGAGGTGGATCACCGCTCAGACATTTTCTCCTTCGGAGTGGTTCTGTACGAGCTTTTAGCAAAAAGATTGCCTTTTGGGGGGGAACACCTGGCAGCCATAATCTATTCGATCCTGAACGAAGAACCTCAGCCTTCAGCCAGATACAACGATAAGGTCTCACCAGATTTGGAAAGATTTATCTCCAAAGCTTTAGCCAAGGAGAAGGATGAAAGGTATCAACACATAGATGACCTTCTGGCGGATCTGAGGCATGAGAAGAAAAACTTAGAATATGTAAAAACCACTAAAATCCAAGTGCAGCCAAAGGCACCCAGGACCAAAAAGCTTCTCCCGTTTTTGGTCCCCGCATCAGCTGCTTTAATAATTGCATTGTTTTTTGTAATTCTCAAATTTTCCAATTTAGGTGTTGTTACTGAAAAGAGTTTAATTGCACATGAGAATACCTTAGCCATTATGTATTTTGAGAATCTTAAAGACAAAGAGGACAAAAACAAAATCGGGGAGATGGTATCCGAGCTTCTGATAACCGATCTTTCTGAATCCCAATACATGAGGGTGGTCTCCAGCCAGAGACTTTTCGACATACTGAAAATGATGGGAAAAGAGGGAGTGAAATTCATAGATAAAACAGTTGCTTACGAGATAGCTCGAAAAGCCCAGGCAAAATACATGCTTTTAGGTAAGATACTCTCAACCCAGCCCGATCTGGTTATCACCTCCCAGCTGGTGGACGTGGAAAGTGGAAATATCGTTGCCTCCCAGAGGGTAGCAGGACCCAATGGTTCCAATATCTTTCCCTTAATAGATAATCTTTCCCGTGAGATAAAAAAGGATTTGGAGCTGCCTGCCCTGGCTCAAAAAGAAGAGGAAAAACCAATAGCAGATATAACTACTCACTCCCCTGAAGCTTTAAGGTTTTATCTTGAGGGAATCGAGCTTTTCAATAAACTTTATATGAAGGAGGCAGCGGATAAATTCGAAAAGGCTACAAACATCGATACAACTTTTGCCAGCGCTTATCTGAAGCTAACCTTTTGCTACTCGAGTCTTCACGATGACGTAAAAGCAAAAGCATATGTGGAAAAAGCATTCGAATTTTCGGATCATGTGTCCAAGAAAGAAAAATATTTAATCGATGCTTGGTATCAGATGTTCCGAGGAAAAACTATTGAAACCAAACAGATCCTGGAACAGATGGTAAAGCTCTATCCTGATGAAAAGATGGCTCATTATAATTTGGCTCTTGTTAACCGCACCATGGGGAATTACCAGGAAACTATTATCGGTTTAAATAAAGTGATCGAGCTCGACCCGCTGTATAAAGATGCATACAATATCCTGGCTTACACCTATGATGCAGCTGGCAAGTATGATGAAGCCATTCGGTCCATTAATAAATACGTAGAATTAGCACCAGAAGACGCCAATCCCTATGATTCAAGAGGGGATATCTATGCCCACCATGCAGAGGCTGACAAAGCCATAGACTCCTATAACAAAGCCTTAGAGATAAAGCCCGATTTCGAAGCCAGCATTGAGAAATTGGGGTTGATGTATCTATACAAAAGAGAATATGATATGGCTGAGAAATATTTTAATAAATATAGCGATGTCGGCGGAAAAGGCGATAAATCGCTTTCCCGACTTGACCTCGCCCTGATTCCTCTATCCCGGGGCAAGTACAATTCAGCCTTGAAGGTATTGAAGCAAGGCATAGCAGCAGATGAGCTGGACAAGCAATACATACAGCAGATAGATAAGCATTACTCTGCAGCTTTAGTCTATATAGAGAGAAAGGAATTTGAAAAAGCACAGCAAAATGGTAAAAAAACGATCGAGCTCATGAAAAAAGTCTTCCCTGAGATCCTTTATATGACCAAAGCTCATTATGGAATTTTGCTGGCTATGACAGGGCAAATAGACAGTGCCCAAAAAATATCAAATGAGGTTAAAGAGGAAATAAAGGATAAAACGGAAACTGAGAAGTTATCATGGTATCTTCTGGAATTTATGATAAAGTATTATGGGAATGACTTTGACCAAGCCTTAAAGGAGATCGCAGAGCTTGCCCAAAGGGAGAAAGATAGTTACAGGGTGAATTTCTGGCTGGCAAAAACCTATCTTGAAAAGGATATGATAGGCGATGCTGTGCAGAAATTTGAAGAGCTTTTAAAGTGGAATATCCTCTCCAGTGTTAGAAATCCTATCTTCTCCTTCAAAATCCCCTATTTCTTAGCAATCACCTACGAGAAATCGGGCTGGGATAAAAAGGCGATAGGTCAATATGAGAAATATCTTGATATCATGAAAGAGGCTGACCCGGGAATAGCTGAGGTTGAGGATGCCAAAAAGAGATTGGAGAGATTGAAAATTGAAAGCTAATATCAAGAGTAAGCAGTATGCAGTAGACGGTATTCAGACATGATTGGTAAGAACGTTTCCCATTACAGAATCCTTGAAAAACTCGGTGAAGGGGGTATGGGTATTGTTTACAAAGCTGAGGATACCAAGCTAGATCGAATTGTGGCTTTAAAGTTTCTACCAAAACATCTTTTGTGCAATGAGGGAGCTAAAGCAAGGTTTGTTCACGAAGCCAAAGCAGCATCGGCTTTGAATCATCCTAATATCACTATCATTTATGAGATAGACGAAGTAGAGGGTGAATGTTTCATCTGCATGGAATACATCGAAGGTAAATCCATAAAGGAAATGATCAAAGAGAGGGAGATTGAGAGTTGGGGTATGAGAAAGATAATAGATGTAGGTATTCAGATTGCAGAGGGATTATCAAAAGCTCACCAGAAAGGCATTGTTCATCGGGATATTAAGTCAGACAACATCATGCTTACCAATGAGGGTTTAGTTAAGATAATGGATTTTGGCTTAGTGAAACTGAAAGGTGTGACCAAGCTGACCAAGACTGGAACGACTTTAGGCACTGTACAGTATATGTCCCCTGAACAAGCACAAGGCAAAGATGTTGATCACCGAAGTGATATTTTTTCCTTTGGAGTGATCTTATATGAGATGATAACTGGGCAATTACCCTTCAAAGGGGAGTATGAACAATCGGTGATTTATTCAATTTTGAATGAAGACCCCCAAACGATAACGAGTTTACGAAGCGAGGTGCCAACGGGACTGGAGCTAATTATTAATAAAGGGTATGCTAAAAACCTGGATGCACGGTACCAGAGCGCTGGAGATATTCTGGCTGATCTAAGAAACCTCAGAAAGGAGCTGGATGCTAAAGCCTTGAAAGAGCAAGATTCCAAAATAAAGTCTAAACCCTCGATCGCCGTACTTCCCTTTGTTGATATGAGTCCCCACAAAGATCAGGAATATTTCTGTGATGGGATGGCCGAAGAGCTCATCAACGCATTGACAAAAATCGAGAAATTGCAAGTGGCTTCAAGAACCTCGACATTTCAATTCAAAGGGGAGGCTCACGACATTCATGAGATCGGTACGAAGCTCAAGGTACAAACTGTACTTGAAGGGAGTGTACGCAAAGCAAAGAATAGGCTCCGCATCACAGCACAGCTTGTAAATGTTGCTGACGGATACCATCTGTGGTCCGAGAAATACGATCGGGATATGGAAGACATCTTTAGCATCCAGGATGAAATCTCTCTGGCGATTGTGGACAAGCTGAAGGTCAAGCTCTTAGGAGGAGAGAAGAAAAATCTTGTGAAACGGTACACCGATAATATTGAAGCTTATAACCTGTATCTTAAGGGCCGCTACTTCTGGAGCAAGCGGACCGAACAGGGTCTGAAGAAAGGCATTGAGTACCTCAGAAAAGCTATTGAAAAAGACGCACACTACGCCCTTGCTTATGCTGGATTGGCTGATAGCTACTCTTTGCTTTGTAGCTACCATATACTTTCGCCAAAGGAGTCAATACCAAGAGCAGAGGAAGCCGCGACGAGGGCAATGGAGATAGATGACGCGCTCGCGGAGGCTTACGAGGCACTGGCACATGTGAGAATCCTCTACGATTGGAACTGGTCAGAAGCCAAGCAAGAATTCAAGCGAGCCATCCAGTTGAACCCTGGCTTTGCGACAGCTAAGCAGCGGTATTCTTTGCTTCTGACGGTGATGGGGCAGCTGAATGAGGCGATCGCACAGATAAAACAGGCACAGGAGCTTGATCCACTTTCACTTATCATTAACACAGATGTGGGATTGATTTCCTACATTGCACGCATGTACGACCGAGCGATAGAACAATGTCGAAATGTAATTGACATGGATCCAAACTTTGGGGTGGCACACTTCGTCCTCGGACTAGCTTATGAGCAAAAGGAGGTTTACGAGGACGCCATCGCAGAATTTAAAAAGGGGATAAGCGCTTCTGGAGGTATAACAGTAATGATAGGTGCGCTAGGGCACACCTATGGAGTATCGGGTAATAGAGACGAAGCCCAGAGAGTACTGGCTGAATTGAAGGAGCTATCCAAACAACGCTACGTTTCACCGTACAGCATAGCAACGATCTATATAGGCCTTGGAGAGAAAGATCAGGCCTTTGAATGGCTACAAAAAGCCTATGAGGGCCGATCTGTGTGGTTAATTCACCTTCACCTTAAAGTCGATCCAAGATTCGATAACCTACGGTCGGACCCGAGGTTTACTGTGCTACTGAAGAAAATAGGACTGGAAAAATGATCGGCAAAACAGTTTCGCATTATAAGATTTTGGAAAAGTTGGGTGAGGGTGGAATGGGTGTGGTTTATAGAGCCCAGGATACCAAGCTCAAACGCACCGTCGCTTTAAAATTTCTAACTCCTCAGTCTCTTGGAAGTGCACAGGAAAAGGAACGGTTTATAAATGAAGCGCAGGCTGCTGCCTCACTGGATCACCCCAACATCTGTACCATCTACGAGATCAACCAGGCCCAAGGGCAAACCTTCATAGCCATGGGCTACGTTGAGGGCCAAAGCGTAAAGGATAAAATCCTATCAGGATCATTAAAGCTGAATGAGGCGGTTAAAATTGCCATTCAGGTGGCTGAAGGTCTGGATGAAGCCCATGAGAAAGAAATAATACACCGGGATATCAAAACAGAAAACATAATGATAACCCCGAAGGGTCAGGCCAAGATAATGGATTTCGGTTTAGCGACCATCACAAAAGGTTCTATGGCTCCAGACGAAAAAACGACCTCGGGCACGGTCGCCTATATGTCCCCGGAGCAGGCAGGTGGTGAGAGCGTAGATCAGCGTACTGACATCTGGTCTTTAGGTGTTGTGTTATATGAAATGCTAACCGGACAGCTTCCTTTTAAAGGCGATTATAATCAGGCGGTTATATATTCGATATTAAACCAGAATCCGAAACCGATAAAAGCAATCCGCCCCGAAGTTCCGGAAGGATTAGAAAAAATAGTAAAAAATACCTTAGTAAAAAATCCAGATTCCCGTTACCAGGATGTCAAGGAACTTCTATCTGATCTAAAAAAAGCGAGTAAAGAATTAGAAACGATGGAAGAACAATCTGCAAAAAAGAAACATCAACCCTCCATTGCTGTTTTGCCCTTTGTCAATTTGAGCGCTGATCCGGAACAGGATTACTTCTGTGACGGTATGGCAGAGGAAATTATAAATGCACTAACTCATGTTGAAGGTTTGAGGGTAGTTGCACGAACTTCAGCATTCGTGTTTAAGGATAAGCAGGAGGATATCCGTGAGATCGGTAGAAGATTAAACGTTGAGAGTTTGCTTGAGGGAAGCGTGCGCAAAGCAGGCAATCGGGTGCGGATAACTGCTCAGCTTATAAAGGTGGCTGATGGTTATCATATCTGGTCTGAGAAATTCGATCGCAATTTAGAAGATATCTTCGCCATTCAGGACGAGATCTCTTTAGCAATAGTGGATAATTTAAAGGTTAAACTTTTAACAGAGGAAAAAAAGGCTCTGGTAAAACGTTACACCGATAATGTTGAAGCTTACAATCTGTACTTAAAGGGTCGATATCACTGGAACAAAAGAACACCAGAGGGACTCAATAAGGCTCTCCAACTCTTCCAAAAGGTCATAAAAAAAGACCCCAATTACGCTTTAGCGTACTCCGGGTTAGCTGATTGTTACGTTATGCTTGAACAGGCATGGGTGCTTTCTGCCAAAGAAGCATTTCCCAAAGCGAAGGAAATGGCAACCAAAGCACTGGAAATAGACCAGTCCTTAGCTGAGGTTCATTCCTCGCTGGCATTTGTCTTATGGTCTTATGATTGGGATTGGAAGGAAGCGGAGAGGGAATTTAAAAAAGCAATTGAGCTCAATCCCAACTATGCCACAGCACACCAGTGGTATGCGATGTATCTGTCAGCAATGGGAAGATTCGATCAAGCCATCCAGGAGATCAAAAAGGCACAAAATCTTGATGCCCTCTCCTTGATTATCAACGTTTCGGCAGGAAACATAATGATCCTCGCCAGGCAGTACGACAATGCTATACAGGAGGGACAGAAGATTCTTGAGATGGATCCGAGCTTCCGCTTTGCCAATTTAATAATCGGGTGGGCTTATGAGAAAAAGGGAATGTTTGAACAAGCGGTTGAACAATGTCTAATAGGGGAAAACTTCTACGGATTATTGAGCTCTGAGGATGTAGACACACTTAAAAAATCCTATACAAAATCGGGTTGGAAGGGTTACGTGCGTAAGCATCTTGAAATTTTAGAAAATAAATCAAATCAACGTTACATCCGAGTTGCCGAGATCGCCAGAGATTACATTCGACTCAGCGAGAAAAAAAGAGCCCTCCAGTGGCTCGAAAAAGCATACCAGGAACACGAACCTGATATAGGTTTTCTCAAAACAGACCCAGTGTATGATCCCTTAAGATCGGAGCCAGAGTTCAAGGCACTGCTTAAAAAGATGGGATTGGATAAATAATTCGCACTACCTCTCTGGAAAAACATATAATAGAAAATAAAAGACGGGGGATTCAATTGCCGTAGTTTATAGAACTAATGGGGATTTTGCTCAATACCATTGTGTCATTCTGATCCCGCCTTTGGCGGGAGAAGAATCTCATTTTCTCTATGAAATAAAAGGCTCTTCTCTTCATTTCCCGGCCTGACCGCCAGGAACAGGCAGGGTGACATTTGTAGACTTCGACAACAGCCCCTAATTCTACAAAAGTTACTCGGAGGATTGAACAACTAAACAGATACAGTAAGGTAAAAATCAAACTTTCAGCAAAACCAAAGTTAGATCATCGCTCTGGGGAGTAGACCCCTGGAAGGAGAGAACCGAGTCGACGATTTTTTGGGAAAGCTCCTGAGTTGAGAGGTGTTTATTTTCTTTAATAATTTTTAAAAGCCTTTCTTCTTCAAACATATCCCCCTTGTCATTCATCGCCTCGGTTATTCCGTCAGTATACATAAGCAAAAAATCTCCCGGATTCAACTGAAGCGTCTCCTCCTCGTAGCCGAAATTTTCAAAAGCTCCCAGAACCGTTCCACCACTCTCCAGTGTTTTCACATTTCCATCTTTATCAAGAAGAAAAGGATAGTTGTGACCCGCATTGGTATAGGTTAAGGTTTTGTTTTTGGTGTTCAGTATCCCGTAAACAAGGGTAATGAATTTCCCCATATCCGTGGATCTGGAAAGCATGAAGTTTATCTTGGTAACCGTATCCTTTACGCTGCGGTTGATCATAGCCTGCCCCCTTAAACAGGCCTGCAGATTAGCCATAAGCAAAGCTGCAGAGGTACCTTTACCCGACACGTCCGCTATAACCACTCCCAGATGGGAATCGTCGATCTGGATGAAATCGTAATAGTCACCACCCACTTGTTTGGCAGGAATCCACTGGCCAAAAATCTCCATGTCCTCAAAAGTTGGATTTCCCTTGGGCAAAAGGGCTTGCTGGATGTGGCTGGCTACTTTCAAATCCTTTTCCAGATCCACCAGTTTACGCTCCTCCTCGTATAGTCGGGCATACTCTATGGTCTGGGCTGACTGGATAGCAATGATTGATAAAAGCCTTAAATCTTCTTCGGTGAAATCCTTCTCCTTTTTATTGAAAAGAGATACATGTCCGATCATCTTATTCTTCACCTTAAGGGGAACTGACAAAACCGATTTTATCCTTTCTGTTCCCAAACTGATCCCCGAGAATCTTTGATCGGTGGAGAGGTCATTTATCAAAAGAGGTTTTTGGTTTTTCAGCATCCAGCCGGTCAAGCTCAATCCCAATCTATAGGGAACATTGTCCATCTTGTTATCCATCACCCGGACAAAGGTCTTCAGGGGCTCAGCTTGATCCTCTTTCAAAAGGGTCACCGCACCCTGTTCCACTCCAATCCTTTGGATGCACTTGGAGACGATGAGTTTGGTGATCTCCTCGACTTTCATGGTTGAGCTGATGGCAGTTGTTATCTCATTCAGAATCGAGAGCTCCTCCACCGCCCTTCTCAATCTCAGATTTTCCTCTTCAAGATTATTCTGCATATTTTGAAAATCCTTTCGAAACTTTCTTTGCACCCTACTTTCTTCTCCCTCCCCAGTAAATGGTGATTAGCAAAGAAATCATCATATTCTTTAATAGTCCAATTTATTCTCAAAGATTATCTCGCAATTCCATTTTTTCCGAAAATAGGCTTGATTTTTGGCAGCTTGACCTGTTCTAAGTCGGAACTTCTTATGATATTCATCTTCTCTGTTCACCTTACTATAATCATGATTGTGATAGACCTCAGATCTCGGACAGTAAACTATCCTGTAACCAGATCTTCTAACCCTAAGGCACAAATCCTTATCCTCCTCACAAGTCAAAAGGAATTCATCGAAACCTCCTATCTTTTGCACAATGGCTCTTTTAGCCAACAAACAAGTGGTAGGATACCACTCCACATCCTCCTGAATCGAAACCTCCGGCGCATATCTTTTATAAGGGATAAGCCATCTCAATCCCATCCCTTTTAGATTCCCTTTTTCATCAAAATCAGTCGCCATATAACCGGAATAAAAATGCACCAGATCATCCATCCTTAAAATCTTCGATCCCACCATTCCGATCTTCTCTGAACTTGAAGCGACCTCAACTAACTCCTCCAGCCAATCTTCGGTAACTATCACATCGTTATCCATGAAAACAACATATTCTCCCCCTGCGACTTCAATCCCATGATTTCGAGCCACGGATATCCCCTGGGATTTTCTGTTAAAGATTAATTTTAAATTATCTTTTGTCTGCTCTAAGGACTTCAACCATTCTATTGTATTCGGATATGAGCCAACATCCACTATGATAACCTCATACCCTTCGTCAGTATATTTAAAGATGCTTTCCAGACATTCTCTTGTCTGTTGTTCTCTTAAAGCGGATATTGTGATTATAGAATTTTCAATTTCAACCATAATTTAGTTTACTCTAAGAACTATTTTAATCTAACAAGATCCCCTGAATAAGGAACGGATAAAAGATCAATTTTGAAAGGTACCAACTTTCCCTTTTCCAACTTCTTGGTATTATCCTCATGGGGAAGTTTTTCCAAAAGATAAGTTAAATTCCATTTTTTCATAAAATATAAGGTGTCATTCTCTATCTGGTCCATCCTCAATCTGTAATCCTTGTGATATTTGTCCTTTCGGTTAACTTTGGAGTAATCGTGATTGTGAATAGTCTCTGACTCAGGAGAGTACCAGATTTTAAAACCCTCCCCTCTTATGGATAAACAAAGGTCTTTATCCTCGTTGGCGATGAAAATCCCTTTCCCTTCTTTGAGGTCATCGAATCCACCGCAGAGATAGACAACATCCCTTCTAACCAAAAGGGTAGTAGTCGAATACCACGGCACATTACCTTCCATCTGCGAGACCGGATCATCTTTTTTTAAATCAGAAAGTTCTTCCTCTTTATCCAGTCCAATACCGTATATTTTACTCCCTTTTTCCAAGGTAACAGCATGCGCTCCGCAGTAATAAACGGAATTTCCATCCGGTTTCAAAAGTTTGGCTCCCACAGCTCCTATTTCTTGGTTGTCCTGTACTACTTTTCTAAGGGGTTTCAGCCAGTTGGGCAGAGCCAAGACATCGTTATCCATAAAAACCAGAAGCCCACCTTTGGATACATGGATTCCCTGATTTCTCTGTCCAGTGGTTCCGGTACTTTTTTGGTTACAAATAATGTGAATATTTGGACTTGACTTTTTTAACTGTTCTAAGATTCTCTTGGTTTCATCCGAGGATCCTACATCGGATATTATTATCTCAAAGGGCTCAGGTGTATACTTGAATATGTTCTCCACGCATCTTTTGGTGTAATCTCCCCTCTCTGCGGATATCAGGATTATTGAGGTTAAATAAAAGGAGAAATCCTTATAAACCTTCTTGTACTGATCTATTGCTTGTCTTTTTTCCAGATCGATTTTCTCTCCATCCAGATCCACAAAACTGTAAAGTTTATCTACATCCTCAAGCATAATTTTCTCTTGCTGTTCAGTTCTATTATTCCTTCGTTGCTTTCGATTAAATATTTGATAAGAATCTTCAGCTCAAGACAGAAAAGCCTCGCTTTCTCAAGCAGAGGCTTTTCACTGATATTTTATTAAACCAATGGACTAAAACTACTTAGACGACTTGCCAACGAGTCCTTTTACGAAAACGGGCTCGAAAGAAATTGTCTCCTTTCCCTTTACAGATACGAAATGGTACCTGGCTCCACCTGGAGGAGGATAGCAAACTGTGGTATCGATCATGATGCTCTGGTCCATTTTCCACTTTGGTCCGGTATGAAAATATATCTTGGCCAAATTACCGTGACCTGCAGGAAGTTCCTTTTTAAACCAGACCGCACCTATTCTGATTGTGGAGTTCATCTCATCGATGTTGGCTACATGAATGTCGGGATTGTAGTTCAAAATCCAATCGCTCAAGATAACCGAATCACAGACAATATCGACCTTACCTTTGGTCTTAAAAGCCAGCGGTACGAATAAACCGGATAAGGGTTCATCCGAGAACAGGGAAACGGAAACATCAAAAGACTGATTTGGTCCCAACTCAGGGATGGACTGCACCTTTACCGAATCGGGTTTATTCAGGTCCTCTTGGGGACCGGCAAAGCAAAAACCAGCGAAGAAAACTACCAGCCAGAAAATCAAAACATACTTGTTTTTTAACATCCCTCACCTCCTAAAAGAAATAAGTTAATCCCTTTTACTTTTTCTTGACTTTTAATTAACTGCTTGTTTTCTCTTTGTCAATGGAAATTTTTTATTTTTTAAATTTTTTTTAAATATTACTACTTAACTTAGATTATCGTAAATTTCGGAAAATAGTTAACCAATTATAAACAAAAAAAGACCCTCGCCAAAAGCGAGGGTCTTTCCTCTTCGAAAACCGCTTTTAACAGGGTGGAAATACCCAGCCTTTGAAGAGGTAGTTGGCGATCCATATGGCATCTGCTATCTCAACCTTATCATTGCAGTCCACATCCCCGCAAGCTATAATTGGCTTGGGCTCAGGACCTCCCTTGAATAGATAGTTGGCTAAGTAAATGGCATCCGCTACCTCTATTTTAGTATCTCCGTTAACATCTCCCTGGATGCAGGAGGGAACATAGAAACTCCAGAGGGACTGAACCGACCAGCTACCTTCGGTATTGGTGTCATTTGCCTTAACCTTCCATAAATAGACGGTTCCGTAATCCAATTCAGGTAAAGTGTAAGAGGTCTCATCTAAATCAACAACTGAATCAGCATCCACGAAATCTGAGTCAGGATCCTCGGTATAATATAAATTATAACGAACAAAATCACCAGGATCGGGATCGGTCGCCTCCTCCCACATCAGTTCGGGTGAGAGACCTGAGGTGGTATCCCCGTCTGAAGGAGAAACCAGATTAAAGGGATTGGGTGGTTCAGGTACATAGATATTGAACTTGAAAACCTCGGTTGACCACCTGCCTGAGGTATTGGTATCCCTGGCCAGAACCTTCCAGAAGTAAGTGCTGTCATCCTTGACCGTGATACTGCTGGTGGTATCGGCAATGTCGGATACTGTGGTCGGATTGGCGAAACCTGAATGGGTGTCATAATAAAGATCGAAGACCACCACATCCCCGGGATCAGGATCTGTTGTTGGCTGCCAGTGAAGCTCCAATGAGGAGTCACTAAGAGTTGAGTCGTAGGAGGGCACAAGCAGACTGAAATCAAAAGGAGGCTCCGGATAATAGGTTTCAAATTGCCAGTTCAATTGATCGCTCCAACTGGCGAGTCCGTAGGAGTCCTCGGCTTTCACCTTCCAGAAATATATGGTATCGTCCAAAAGCGTCGATGGTGTGTATAATGTGTCGGAAACGCTGACCTCCTCCGAATCGCTGAAGTCAGAATTCAGGGAATAATAAAGGACATAAGATATCGGATCAAACGGATCAAGGTCTTCTGATTTGTGCCATCTGAAGGTCGGCTCCAGGGTCGAGACTATCTCACCGCTGTCAGGGGAGATCAAACTGAATTCGCCCGGAGCAAAATTTCGGGCAAAGAATGAGAAGTAAGATTCCGTGCACCAGGTTTCCAGATCAAACAGATCAACCGCTTTAACCTTCCAGTAGTAGAAGGTATCGTTGGTCAATTCGGGTAAGGTTATGTTCGTATTAAAAGTGGTCTCAGCCTCAAAAGAAGCAAAGGTGCTGTCGATAGAGTAGTTCATTATGTATTCGATCACGTCGCCCGGATCAGGATCGACCGAATTCTGCCAGCTCAAGGTCGGGTGCAGGATGACGGTATCACCATCCGAGGGTGAAACCAGGCTGAAGGCACCGGGTGGATCCGGTATCCCGATTTTGAACCTGAAAACAGAAGACCACCTGCCCGAGGTGTTGGTGTCCTTGGCCAAAACCTTCCAGAAGTAAGTGCTGTCATCCTTAACCGAGATGGTATAAGCTGTGTCGGATAGATCCGAAACGATGGTCGGGGAAGGGAATCCCGTTCGAGTATCGTAGTACAGATCATAAACCACCGAATCACCCGGATCCGGATCGGTGGTTGACCTCCATTTTAACTCCACACTGGTCTGATTCAAAGAATCGTAATTTGGAGGGTAAACTAAACTAAAGGCTAAGGGTTGTTCGGGGTAATAAACGAAAAACTCCCAGGTCTGGTCACTCCAGGTGCTGTCTCCCCATTTGTCCTCAGCCACCACCTTCCAGTGATACAAGGTATCGTCATCCAGGGGAGGGAGCTGACGCGAGGTGCCTGTTAATCCAGGTATCGAATTGGTGGTGGTGAAGGTAGGATCCAAAGTATAATAGAGGGTATAGGTTACATCATCCTGGGGATCAGGATCGATTGCCTCCTCCCAGGACAAGGTTGGCGTAAGTGTTGAAACGGTATCCTCATCTGTGGGATTAAGCAAATCGAAGCTGCTGGGCGCAACGTTCACCACCAGGGTAACCTCGGTGGTACGCTGCTGGCTTCCGGTCCCGGTTATGGTCAGGGTGTAATGCCCCGCTGGAGTGGATATTTCAGTTTCTATGGTCAGAAGTGAGCTATCTCCGGGATCAACTGGATTGGGAACAAAGCTCTCGGTTGCTCCGGAGGGCAATCCGGACAGGCTTAAGTTGATTGACTTGGCAAAGCCATAAGTCGAATCGGCTTTTACCCAAAAGGATGTTGACTCTCCGGCTTCGGCTTTACTTGTATCCGGATGGGCGGAGATATCGAAATCCGGAATGGAGAAAACCGAATCGCTCTTGTCCCAGGGAACACCATCTGAAGCATCCGAAACCCTTATCAAACATGTGGGCGATGGAGTATCCGGAACGCTCCAGGGATGTACTCCATCGTTGGAGGTGCTGGAGATTACAGGCAACCAGCTTCCTCCACCATTGGTGGAATATTCGATTTTTACGTTTGCATCGAACAAAACCGTGAACCAATTGATATCGAAACTTTCGTCAACATAAAAAAGCTCTCCTCCATTAGGAGAGGTAACCGTAATCGCAGCTCCCAAACATCCTTTTTTAAAGATCGGATTATAGGTGGTAGTCGTTGCCTCGTCGGTGAACTCCAGCCGAGCACCTCCCGGATAATAGGTGGTGCTATCGACCACCACGCCCTTATTCGCTAACCAGCCGGGTCCGGTGGAGAAAAACAATCTGGCGAGCGTATCGCGACCAGCAGGCATTCCTCCGGAAAACCATACCGCTCCAAAATTCATCTGGTAATTCGTGGTGTCGATTGTCTTGGATGAAAAATCGGGACTTGCATCGGTAACCCAGCTGCTGAATACAATGGAATCGCAGACTATATCGTTGTTGTCCGGGTCATAAAATTTAAATGGCAGTACGATACCTGCTAAGGACTGATCCGCATCAGCCATAACGCTGACTATCACAGTCTGATTTGGACCCACTGACGGGATTTGTGATAACCAGCATGTATCAGGTTCTCCCGGATCTCCAGCAAAAGCTAAACTCCAGAAAGAGAAAATGAATAGGCAGAAAATCCCCCCTAAAACGAACTTTGTTTTTAACATATTTCACCTCCTGATTTTTTAGGGATAAAAATATCTTTCTGCCATAAAAAATATAATATCTTTTCTTTAAGTGTCAACATTAATTTGAGAAAATATTAAATCTACAATTTTCATAGTAATAATATATGACTTTAAGTAAATGCCATAATAGGATATATATCAATTGATTATATTATGTGATTTGTGATATTAAAATAGATTAAATTCTTTTACTGCAAAGGATCAGACCCTTCTGGGTAAGGATAAAATCCACCGGAATGTCGTGAGGTTCCATTAACCTCGAAAGGTCTGGAAAAAGCTGAACGGTGTGGACCAGAGTACCTGTTTTAAAATTATCTTCAATCAGATCATTTTCTTTCAAATAGTCAATCTCCCTGTCACCGTATCCTGAGCCTTTGCCTAACCTGTTCCCCAACCGATCCACAGCCACACTTCCCACGACTGCGACCCCCACCCTCTCTTTTAGCTTCTCGCCCTTCTGGATGAGGTTCTTTATGCTGGTGGTAATTTTTTCTTTTGTAGGTTTTATCATCTTCATCTCCCTCATATGGGGAGTAGCATAAGCTAAGATTTTTCCATTTGAAAGCACCAGATCCCTGAGAGGTCCGAGAACGCCGTCCGGACCGCAGAAGACGCATTTCGAATCTCTGTATTGGGGTAACCCTCTGATAAAAGAACCCGCCTTTTGAGCCTGGCTGAAATTGGGAATCCTTCCGTGAGGGGACAAAGGAAAGGTAGCAATCCTTTTTTCGAGAAAAAGATCCCAAATATATTTTCTCACCTCTGATTTATCCAAAAATTTCATAAAATAACGATCACCTTTGATTCTGCAATTTTAGTTATTGGAACATAATATCTTTTGGATAATATAACTCATTTTTGAAAAAAATGCGAATTTTATCCTGACGTATACTATTTCTTTTTTATAGAAAAGATTAGGTAAAAGAAGCGGAAGTTCTTTATGAAGACCAAAGCCTTAAGTTACACTTTAACTTTCTTTTTGACCCTTACTTTCAGGTGAAAAGGTAAAAATATCTTAAAGGTCGTCCCTTTCCTTTCCTGGCTTTCCACCTCCACTCTTCCTTGATGCGAGGTTATGATTTTTTTAACCAGGCTCAAGCCCAAACCCACGCCCTTTTGTTTCGAGCTGAAAAAGGGATTGAAGATCTTCTTTAGATTTTTCTCCGAAATACCATATCCGGTATCCGAGATATCGATTTCCAAAAAATCGCCTTTGGGAATAACTGTTACCCCGAGCTTTCCCCCCTCTGGCATGGCTTCGATTGCATTATGAAAAAGGTTTTGAAAAACCTGTTTCAAAAGCAGTTGATCACCATAAAGATGGGGTAAACTCTTATCGAAATTCATTTCAAAATCTATGCCCGGGATCTCCTTTTCAGTGCTTTTTTTGGCTTCCCTTATGACTTTCTCTATGTCAAATTTCGAAGCAACTATCTCCAGGGGCTTGGTTATGTTCAAAAATTTCTTCAGCATAACCTCCATTCCGCAGGACTCGTTTATTATACCCTCTATAATTTCCCTGGTAGAATCATCGGCGGTAAGAAGCTTTTTTAAGAGTTTGCTGTATCCCAGAATGGAAACCATGGAGTTACGAAGCTCGTGAGCAAGTCCAGCTGACATTTCCCCTAAAACCGCCATCTTCTCCTTAAAAGCCATCTCCTCCTGTAATCTTTTCAATTCGGTGAAATCGTTCAAAAGCATGATAATCCCCAAAACCTCTCCCCTCTCATTTTTAATCGAGGAGGTGGAAATCCCCAGACAGATTCTTCTACCTTTTTTATCCTCAACCTCTATCTCTTCATTAGAGACAAATATTTTTTTTCCCAATCCCTGATTCAGAAACTTCTTCACCTGATCAAACCCTTCCAGAGCCTGGTAAAAAGGTCGATTCATGAAATAAGTTTCAGCTTCACCCAGGATTTTTAAGGCCGATTCGTTCAATCTGATGATTTCACCTTCCTTATCACAAACCATAACGCCAGAGGAGATGCTCTTAAGTATGTATTCGTTCAGTTTGGAAAGTCTCTCCGCATCCTTTTTTGTTCCCTGATAAAGCCCCTCCAATATCCTCTCCTTTTTCCTCAGCTCAGCTATGGTATCCGAGAAGGCCTGAATCACGAAATCGACATCCGATTTTTGGGCAGGCGATCTCTTCTTTGCCTGGGCAGCTTTTTCTCTCAGTATGGAGAAGGGCTTAAGGATTGTGCGGATGAAAAGAAATGCCAGAAAAAGTATCAACAGAACACCTACGCCGATTAAAAACGAATCGATCTCAGAAAGCCTTTCGATGGCATGAAGGGTCTTTGCCTCCGACTTAACGAAAATCAGGATGTTCGATTCAGTGGCTCTGTCAAATACTGGGTAAATATAGCTTCTCCACACTCCTTTTTTATCCCCGGAAGGGATATAATAAAAATCCCCGGCCTTTGTTGTTGAGCCAACAAACTCGGAATAATCGTCCTTCTGACTTGAGGAATCTGTGGAGACTAAGATCTTTCCTTCTTGACTTAGAAAAGCGATTGTTTTGACCTTGGTTTCAAAGGCTAAATTTTGCAAAGTTTTCTGGAAGGACTCGGAGCTTTTGTCCCCGGAGTTTTTCCAAAGGGAAGCAGAGGAGGTTGCTACCGATCTCAACTTCAGGTCAAACTGTTTTTCCAGTTCAATTTTTGTCCTGGTTAAAAGAACAAAGGTCCCGAAATTCAAAAGGACCAAAAACAGAATGAAAAATAAAAGGGAAATCCTGATTTCCTTCTCGTAGCCAAACCTCAGTTTTCGCTTAAAATCGGTCAAGTTTCACCCACAAGTTTTTAGATATAGACTAATCCTTTAATTTTATCGGCAGGTTGCACCAGGTTATACAGACTGAAGAAAATAAAGATAAAAGGGATTATAATCCTAAAAAGGTGTCCAGGTAATACCGGATCAGCTTTTCCCCCCAGAGGATACCCAAGAAAGCTGCCAAAGCTAAAAACGGTCCGAAGGGTATTATCTTCTCTTTTCTGACCTTCTGGGATAAAAACATAAAGAGTATCCCGATTATGCTCCCCAGAATGGCAGCGAGAAAAAATACTAAAAGTATCTTCTCCCATCCTAAAAAAGCACCCAGCATTAAAGCCAGTTTAATGTCCCCACCACCCAGACTCTCCCTTTTGAAAATAGCTTCCCCTAAAATAGCGAAAAGATAAAAGAGCCCTCCCCCCACGAAAAGACCCAGAAGGGAATTAATAAAGCTTTTTTCAGGAATCAAAAAAGAGAACAAAATCCCCAGAACTACACCTGGAAGGGTAATCACATCGGGAATTATTTTGTGCTGTAAGTCTATGAAAAAAATCACTATAAGAGAACAGCCTAAAAAGAGTAAAGCCACACTTTCCCAGCCTAATCCTGACTTTAAGAAAACAAAGAAAAACCAGAATGAAGTTAAAAGCTCAACTAAAGGGTATCTGAAAGATATCCTGGCTCTGCAGTTTCTGCATCTCCCTTTTAATAGGATATAACTCAAAACCGGAATGTTATCCCATGAGGAAATCTTTTTCTTGCACTTCGGACAGAATGAGCTGGGTAAAAGAATCGATTTGTCCAGAGGCAGCCTGTAGATGCAAACGTTCAAAAAGCTGCCTACTGCCAGACCCAAAAAGATTATGAATATGTATGAAATGAAATGCATAATCCTGTTTTCTTATTAGTCTAAATCGAAAGGTTTCAGGGATAACTTAAGAGGTATTTTTATTAATTAATGGGTTGTTGGATTCCTGGATTACAAATTTTTGGTTTATCTATTACGTTGTGCCAGAATCTCAAGATTTTTCCATTCAAAATTCATTGCGAAGCGCAGCGAAGTCCCGCCTTTGGCGGGGCTTCGTCACTTCGTTCCTCGCAACGACTGAACCAAGTGTGTCATTGCGATCCCGCCCCTGGCGGGAGAAGCAATCCCCCGATAGGAAGTTGGTCAAGGGTGCCCCCACCCTTGACAAAAAGGTGGCGGGGTAAGGGTACCCCGCCACAACATTAGTGAAAGGTTTTAAGGATAACTTAAGAAGTATTTTAGACTATTTCACAAAGCTGTTTTTTATCTAAAATATAAAGCAAAAGCTTTCCTTCGAACAATGTAGGCACAAATTCATTTGTGCTTTTACGTTAGAAAGGGTAATTAACTGAGCAATCTTTGAACACCTGATAATCTGCCAATCAACTGTGCTAAATCAGCTCCTTGATCGCTCCGATAATGGTTCCGCAGATGTTGAAAAGTATATGAATGATTATCGCTGGAATGATACTTTCGGTTTTCTCTCGATAATAACCAGCGATGATCCCCATAAAAAATGCTGATATCACTATCGCCCATACCGAGAAACTATCCAGCCCCATGCTTAAAAGACCCAGATGCATACCTCCGAAAAACAATGCACCGGCTAAAACAGGGAGGCTTATGGGAAATCCCAGAATCGAAAAGCCAAATCCTCTCAAAGGAGAAAGATAACTTTGAATCAATCCCCGGGTCAAAACCTCCTCCCCCACACTGGCCAGAATCCAGATAAAAATCACCAACTCAAAAAAGGAGAAATCCTCCACACCAGGAGGTGGGTGTATCGGCAGCACCAGAGTTGATGAGGTGATAATAAACCCGGCGATCAAACCCACCAATACAGTATTTTTTAATTTTAAATCACCGCTCACCTTAAAACCATATTCTGAAATCTTTCCTTTGCTCAAAACCAATATCAGAACAAAAGAAAAGGCAAACATCCCCATATGCATCAAATCGGAAACTCCGCTGAGAACAATCAAAACAGATGACAGCATCAAAACTAAAAAGCCAAAGACAAAACCAAGGATAATCTTAAGTACACTCAAACCAGTTTTTGGTCTTGATGAATTCATTTATGCTCTCCTTTGATTAACTTTTTTTAATACTGTATTGTAAAACTTCTGCTCAACATGTAAACCTACAGGTTTACTTTTAATTTGAAAAAACTACACACTTGATTTCAACTCTTTCAATATCATTTTTTCAAATTTTTTCCTCGGCATCTCAATCAGATTCTCTGGATTCAATTTATGAAATTTGACCATTCGGTAAACAAGTTTTAATCCAATATAATATCCAGCTCTGAATTCATAAATATTTTCAGGATTTTTCGCAAAATAAATAGAGATTTCAGGATCTGAGGAAAAGAAACTTCTCAGTATGTATTTTTGTAATTCTTTTTCCTTTTTTCTGCATTCGGAAAGCCAGGATTTTATTTTCACTTTTGGTAGATAATCAGCCCACAAAGCTTCTCCCTGAGTCATTCTCATTATCTTTTTTGTTAAATAAGTAGCAACACCTTCGGTTATAAGCTGGCGTGAGACGATTCGCTGTTCAGTTATACTATTGAAATAAAAGCCTGGCGACCGGAAGTAATGCAGGGCATGTATGATTTCGTGTGTTAAAAATACGTCAACCTGTAAAGTAGTGGGGTACGTTTCTATCGGTATCCAGACGACGAACTCCCGCTTATCTTTGAAAGCATGACCGTTGGAGGTACCCTGTCCGACGAAAAGAACTAATCTCAAAGAAGAGATATCAAAACCGGATTTTTTGAATTTCCTTTCTATTTTTGGAAGCCTTGAGAGAATCAGACTCGTTTTATTCTTAACTTCTGATTCATTTAAAATCTTTTTAAAATTATTTCTTTTGGCAGCATATTTAAAATAATGCTTGAACAAAGCAGGGTATGATTTCTCATAAGATGTTAAGTCCCCGTTATTCAAAATATGTTTTGTATATTCATCCGTTAAATTGATTATCTTCATCATCTTTGAAATCAAATAAGAATATATTTGCTTGGGGGCGGGGCTTGTTGAGCCTTGCGAAATCCCCCGCCACTGGCGGGGGGTCC
>Ga0111201_1023_pt1 | contig 32579 bp, 25 predicted proteins | sample DeeMarSWOR324_28_FD_80375 | JGI IMG/M metagenome (GOLD analysis project Ga0111201, IMG submission 80375) | candidate division Zixibacteria bacterium SM23_73_2 | reverse complement strand
CTGAGGTCCTTTTGGTCCCTGACCCTGCTCGAAGCTAACCCGATCACCTTCCTGAAGGCTTTTGTACCCTTCGCCGCTAATCTCGGAGAAATGTACAAACAGGTCATCTCCTCCGCCGTCCGGGGTGATGAATCCATATCCCTTGGATTCGTTAAACCACTTTACCGTACCCTGCAACACTGAATCACCTCCTTCTTTCTTTTTAAATAAAAAACCATAAAAGTTTGGGAATTTTTTTTGTGTGGAATAATTTCGACCTTAAAAAACTAAATTTTTCCTTCCTGCTTATGCTTCTGTTATATACGCATTAAATTTATATTTGTCAAGGTTTATTTACTTTCTTTATCGGCTTTACGGGATTTTTTATGAGCATGAAAATCAAAGAAAAAACCGGGAAATGGGGGATTTGATCTTCTGTACGAGAAATTAAAAGATTTCTAAAACAGGAAGGGTCGTTGCCAAATGTCAATCTAATCCAGAGGAGAAGACGGGGCTTTTAGTCTTTCAAGGCGAATTTTATTCGCCGAATTTAGAACCTCTTGCGAAAAAAACAAAAAGCCCCCCGGCAAGATCCGGAGGGCTTTTAGTAGAGAAGGTTAAGTCTGTTATTTCATCAGAAGCATCTTTTTGGTCTTGACCAGATTGTCAGTTTCGATTTTGTAGAAGTAGAATCCGCTTGCCACATGTAGCATGCCGGGTTGAAGGGATTAGGATAGTTCTGGAAAAGCGTGATCTGGTCGGGGGCATCCTTCGTTGCATATTTGGGTGCCTGAGGAATGGTGTCCTCAATCGGATAAAACCTGAGCTGGGCTAATTTCAAGCCGTGATTATCATAGTCCCAGAAATACTGGAAAATCTCCTGGTCAAAAAGACCCACCCTGCTGTCGGCAACTCCATCGCCGTCAGTATCGATGTACAGGGTTAAAAGCTCCTTGCTAACATTGGTGAAATTTGACTTTCCCTTTGTCCTGACCAGAGTAAGAGTATCCACCGAGCAGATGGTATCCCCGTTATCATCCACGAAGCAGGTGGTGGTATTGCTCCATCCACCGGGCCTGCCCAGAGCACGAGCATAAACCGAATAGGATAGAATCAGATCATCGTCCGGGTCCGGGTCGGGAAGCTGGAATTTTGCTCCGTTTCCATCGGTTCCATTGGCATCCAGAACCAGAAAATCATCCCCTTCACCCAGCCATATCTTGGTTTTGCCCTCTAATTTGACGAAGATCCTGTGACCGTGATTTCCGGTCATATCAGCGGTCTTATCCTTTGGAACACCGATTATGTTCAGATTATAATGGGGACCAGATGGTGCTCCGTTCCCCTGTGCCCAGACTAAACTACCTGTGCATCCCAGAAGAAACGCCATAAGGGCGATCAATGGTAAAAAAAAGAATGTTTTGCCTCTCATTTTTCCCCTCCTTATACCGTTTATAATTCCTGGTTGATTAGGCTCTCCTTTGCAGTAACGTGACCCCAGAACGGCTTCTCCTTAAAATTTGGGGGTTAAAAGATCAGGTGCGGGATGTCAAGTTATGGCTCTCACCTCCTTTGCTCTTTAAGTTACCTGACTGCCCCGGAAAATTATTCTATTTCAGCACACTATTAAAATATCGACTTTTAAAATTCAAATCTTTAAAAAAAGTTAAAAAAGGTCGAATCGATAAGGACTGACAGATTACCTGTCCAGGTAATAAGGGAAAACTTATCGTAGATAATAGTTGACAACAAAGAAATACAGGTTTTATTGGAAAAAATCGACAATAAGAAAAACGAGTTAGAAAGGATATGATTATGAAAAGCTTGAAATCGATAGGGCTTCTTACTATAGTATTAATTCTTTTTCAACTCTCCTGCACTTTTTTATCCGAATCCCCGACCATTGCCATCTATGGTGACACCCGAACAGATCACCTTTCTCATCAGAAGGTGGTCAACGCGATGATGAGCAAAAAGCCCCAGGTGGTTTTTCATACCGGGGATCTGGTTCACCACGGACTGGAGCCTGAGGACTGGGAATACTTTCACCAGATAACCTCAGAGATGCTTGAGTCTGTGGATTTTTATCCCTGCCTGGGAAACCACGAGAACAACTCCCCCATTTATTTTGAAAACTTCGATCTTCCCAACAACGAAAGATGGTATTCGGTTGAATTCGACCGAATGCATTTTATCATACTGGACAGCAACTGGGATATCAAGCCCGGCACGGATCAATATAATTGGTTAGAGGATGATCTTAAAAGTTTAGAAGATGAAACAAAGTTCATCATTGCCATATTTCACCACCCACCCTACAGCACCGGTCCCCATGATGAAGATGAGATGGGGCTGAGAGAGACCATTGTACCTTTGTTTGAAAAATACGGTGTGGATGCGGTTTTCAACGGGCACGACCATGCTTACGAAAGAAGTCATTGCAATAATATCTACTACATAATCACCGGCGGAGGGGGAGCCCCGCTTTACGATCAGGAAAGGAAAAGCCCTTACAGCCAGGTTTATGTTAAGAGATACCACTTCTGCAAACTTGAAAGGGCCGGGGATAATCTAAAGGTGGAGGTTTTCGATTACGATTTAAACCTGATCGATGAGTTTAAGATAAAAAGCAAAAGATAATTTTTTATTCCTTAAAGAATGGTTGTTTTATTTCCATCGGAGTTTGACAAAAGTTCAGTGAATTAGTTTTTGCATTAGTAAATTCGCTCTTTGGAGTATTTTCAATTTTTCCCTTTCAATTTCTTTGGATATTCATTATCATAGGTGAATAAAGAAAGTCGAGGTTTAAATATGAGCAGTCCAGAGCTTAAAAAAACACCTTTTTACGATTTTCATCTGAAAAACAGTGCCAAAATGGTGGAGTTTGCCGGGTACTGGATGCCGATTCAATTTCAGGGGATAATCCAGGAGCACAGAAAAGTAAGATCTAAGGTGGGTCTTTTCGACATCACCCATATGGGGGAGTTCGAGGTTCATGGCAAGGATGCTTTAGCTTTCTTGCAGAAGGTTACCACCAACGATGTCTCAAAGCTAAAGCGGTATCAGGTTCAGTACTGCTGCATGTGCTATCCGGACGGGGGGATTGTGGATGATCTTTTGATTTATAAATTACATAACTATTATATGCTGGTGGTCAATGCCACCAACATCGACAAGGATTTCCAGTGGCTGAATGATAATCTTTTCGGAGATGTCAACCTAATAAACAAAAGCGACGAAACCGCACTTCTGGCGATTCAGGGTCCGGATGCGGAGAAGATCCTGACCAAGCTCACTGATGTGGACTTGAACAAAATGCGATATTACTGGTCTAACTTTGGGAGGGTCTCGGGTGTGGATTTGCTTTTCTCCAGAACCGGATACACCGGCGAGGATGGTTTTGAGCTTTACTTTTCCTTTTGCCATGCTGAGAATTTGTGGACCTCCTGTATGGAGGCAGGCAAGGAAATGGAGATCGAGCCGATTGGACTGGGAGCCAGGGATTCCTTGAGGCTGGAGATGAAGTATGCTCTTTACGGAAACGACATAGACCAGACCACCAATCCCATTGAGGCCGGGCTGGGCTGGATCGTAAAGCTGGATAAGGGTGATTTTATAGGCAGGGATGTCATTTTAAAAGTTAAAAAAGATGGACCAAAAAGGAAGCTGGTCTGTTTCGTTTTAAAGGATAAAGGTTTTCCCAGAAAGGGATATGATATTCAAAAAAACGGTGAAAAGATAGGGAAGGTAACCAGCGGAATTTTTTCCCCGTCTTTAGAAAAGGGTATAGGGGTGGGGTACGTTTCCACTGAATTTGCCAAGTTGGGGGAGAGTGTTGATATTTTAATAAGGGGAAAACCATTTTCAGCGGAGATAATAAAACCTCCGTTTTATAAGAACTTTACTCATAAATAGCAAAGTCCAACTAATTGGGTATGTAAAGTAATGAAATATCTCTGGCTTCTTATAGCAATCGTTTTAGCATTCTGGGTTTACAACGATGCCAAAAAAAGGGGGAAATCGAGCGGGGCATGTTTTGGATGGTTTTTAGGCACTCTTCTGATTTTCCCCTTATTCTTTCCATTATGGCTTATCTCCCGTCCGGATACTCAGAAAAAACTAAGGTCAAAGGAGCCTCCCAAACTCTGCCCTTACTGTGGAAAATATTATGAGGACGATCCCTATTTTTGTCCTCACTGCAATGAAAAGGTTAGATGGAAATAGAGTTTTAAGTTATGCAGATGAAAAAAATATACAGGATACTGGATGCCAATCTCAACCGCGCCCGGGAGGGCTTGAGGGTGGTTGAGGAGGTAGCAAGATTCTATCTGGAGGATGAGAGGCTTTCAAAAAGTATTAAGTCAACAAGGCACAGGATAACCAAAATCGCAAAAGAAAGCTTTGAGGAAGAGAAGCTCCTTTTACACCGGGATAGCCAGGGAGACGTTGGCGCCAGGGGGATGGGAAAAACCGAAAGGAAAAGGGATAAGTTAAAAAGTATAGTGGAGGCTAATCTTAAAAGATCTGAGGAGGCTTTGCGGGCTTTGGAGGAGTTCGGGAAGTTAATTAATGAGGAATCCGGGGAGAAATTCAAGAGGGTGAGGTTTAAAATCTACGAGCTGGAGAAAGAAATCGTTCAGCGGATTTAGCTGTCACCGGATTACGCGGATTAAACAGATAAATTAGTCAGCAGATTTAACGGATTTAACAGATAAAATAGTCAGGGGATTGAGTGGATTTAATGGATGAAGCGAACATAGATACTCAAGAGGAAAAAAGGATTATTCAGGTTATTTCAGGGTACCTTACCCCGAAGTTAAGATAAAAGTATTACCGAGGATAAGGGAAAATAATAAGGAGGTTAAAGGTGTTCAAACTAAAATATGATCCGGTTTCATATATTCAAAAAAACGGCAGAACATATCAGAAGCTTCTTTTGCCTATGATATTAAATAGAACCGATGAGGTGGAATTCAAACTTGCATTTGATAAAACCGTTCTTTCACAGAACTCGGATGGGGGTTGGTCCTGGTTAGGTAAATGGGAGGAGAAGAGCGCTCCCTCCTCTGTCTGGGATTCTGCCAGGACGCTCTCTTTGCTTTTGAGATCTGGTCAGAAAAAAGATTCAGGACTGGTAAAAGAAGGGATTGGCTTTCTTTTAAAGAAACAAAAAGAGGATGGTGGCTGGTCAGAGCCGGAGGAGATGAAGTCTCTTTTAGATCCAAAGTGGGTCTGGTTTTCCGCTACTCACTCTGTTACCTGGATAACCGGAGAGGTTATCCACACTCTGGTTGAGGCAGGGTTAAAAGAGAGTTCTCAGGTCAAAAGAGGTGTTGAATTTCTTAAAAAGATGCAGAATAAAGAGGGCGGCTGGCCCTCCCATACCGGCTCTTTTGATTTACAGAAAACCGAGATGTGGACCATAGAGGGGGTGGTAAAAGGTTTGGTCTCTTCTGGTGAGGAAACTGATTCAGAGGTTTTAAAAAAAGCTTTAGATGCGGCTTTAAAGCACAAGGATAAATGGAAAGAGCCTGTTGAAAGTCCCCTGGGAATGTTTTTGTTGCTCGGATTTGATAAGGAAAATCCCTGGGTTAAAGAATGTATTCAGAATCTGGTTGACAACCAGCACCAGGATGGAGGCTGGGGTTATTACAACGATACTCCTTCCCATCCGGATATGACAGCAGGGTGGCTGGATTATTTGGTGAAGTGTGAAGTTGAAATTCCCAACAGATGAAATAGATGGCAGATAAAACAGATTAACAATATATCATTTTCAGCCTTTAATCTGTTGGGAAATTTTCCTTAATATATTCCCAACAGATGAAACGGATTAAAAAGTTTGTGACGATCAATAGATTATAAGTATAGAATTTTAGGAGGAGATTGGTCTTTCCCCTTTTATTCTTTTTTGCGATTTTAATTCTAAATCAAACCTATCTTTTTGGCAACTGAGGTAGGTATTTTATAACCTTTTATTCCACATAGAGAAAATTCTTTCAACTTATCTTTGGGAAGCCAGTAGCATTTGGGATTGGCAAAGCGGTCCTCTGGCTTTTTAACGAATGCCCGGAATTGAGTTTCCGTCTCATCTATTATATCCTGGATAAAGAACTCGCAAGGGAAGTTTTGGTTTTTCAATATCTCACCTTTCAACCTGGTTTTATATTGAATTATCGGAAAATCATAACCCTAAAATTTAGTGCGATTTAAATTTTATGAGCTTCAAGGGGATTTTCAACAGATTGAACAGATTAGAAGAATAAAATGGAGGGGAGGGGCTTGTTGAGATTATCGAAATCCCCCACCTAAGGCGGGGGGTCCCCTCCCGTAGTTTATTCTTAAAACTGTTGACAAGTAAAATGAAATAATTTAAAATTAATATATATGGCTGAATCTTATTTAATTGATATTGAAGGAACTATTGTCACCGACAAGTCCTATATACCTGTTCCTGGAGCTTTGGAGTGGATCAGAAATTTGAGACAAGCAGAATTCAAATTCGCCCTGGTTACTAACAACACCACCCATCCACCCAAGGACCTCTTGCAGCTTCTCTGGAACATAGGATTTGAGCTGGATGAAGGTGAATTAGAATCCTGTATGAGCGTGGCCTTGGATTGGCTTTTAGGGGCAAATATTAAAAAATGCTTTGCCATAGGGTCAAACGAATTTAAAAAATTTTTAAAGGAGAATGGAATAAAACTTCACAGTCCGGACGTTCAGGCAGTTCTGGTGGGTCTTGATCAGAAGCTTAACTATAACAAACTCAAGTTAGCCTTATCCCATCTGGTAAAAAACGATGCTCAGCTACTGGCTTTGCACGTAAACAAACTTTTCACCGACCAGGATGGAAAACTGGCACCCTCGGTTGGAGCTGTGGTCAAAGCTTTGGAATACTCATCCGGCAAAAAAGCTTATGTTTTGGGAAAACCAAGCTCACTTTTCTTCGAAAGGGTGATAAAGAAGCTCAAGCTAACTCCCGAGGAGACGATGATGATATCGGATGATCCCCTGTCCGACCTTCTGGGAGCGAAAAAGATGGGAATGAAAACCTGCTTTGTTTTATCCGGAAAATATAAGGACGAAAAGATAGTGGAGGGGATCGATAAGAATTTACAGCCGGATTTCATCTATGACAACATCACCCAGATAGAGATCTAAAATGCAGATAGGAATAACCGGGCTTCCCTTTTCAGGTAAAACCACCATATTTAATGCATTAACCTCAGCCCATGCCAAAACCGGTGATTTCTCCATGGGGAAAAAAGAGCCCAACCGGGCTAAGGTGAAGGTTCCCGACCCACGGGTTTACGAGCTTTCCAAGCTTTATAATCCCAAAAAGACGACCCCAGCTGAGATCGAATACGTGGATGTAGGGGGTATGGTCAAGGAGATAAAAGAGAAAGCATCCGAGGCTGAGTATCTGGCACACCTGAGGGATACCGATCTTTTGCTTCATGTGGTGCGTGCTTTTGGTGATCCGAACGTCTCCCATCCCCAGGGGAGCGTGGATCCTAAAAGGGATATTTCCGATTTCGATTTAGAGATGATGCTTTTGGATTCGGATCAAATCGATAAGAGGTTAAAAAGATTGGAAAAAGAGGTTGCCTCCACCAAATCGGAGGAGGGTAAGAGGGAATCCGATCTTCTAACCAAATGCAAGGGGCTTCTGGACAATGAGACTCCCTTAAGGGATTTTGATTTTTCAGAGGATGAGGACAAGCTTTTAAGGGGCTATAGTTTCTTAAGTTTAAAACCCCAGCTGGTAATCTTAAACATCGGAGAGGACGATATAAAAAAAGGGGAGGTTTCAGAAAAAGAGATAGGCCGGTCTCTTAGGTTCAAAAGGACTTTTATCTCCTCAATATGTGGAAGAATAGAGATGGAACTTCTGCAGCTGGACCAAAAGGACAGAGAGGTCTTTATGCAGGATCTGGGAATAAAAATGAAAGCCACAGATAAAATCATAGATTTGTCGTATAATCTTCTGGAAGTGATATCCTTTTTCACCTGCAACGAAAACGAGGTAAAAGCCTGGACAATTCCACAAGGAATGGCTGCCTTGAAAGCTGCAGGTACGGTTCACACTGATATGGAGAAGGGATTCATAAAGGCTGAGGTTATAAATTACGATAAGTTAATAGAGTTGGGCTCAACCCACAAGGCAAAGGAAAAAGGAGAGCTGAGACTGGAGGGTAAAGACTATCTGGTGAAGGATGGAGACGTGATATTTTTCAGGTTTAATGTTTAAACAAAGGTTTTATATGAACAAGGATGAAATAAAGAAGGATATTTTAAAGGACGTGAAAAGGATACAGGAGGAGATGGATCTTCTATTCGACCATTTTTACAAGATCAGACATTCGCCAGTTCTGACTTCCAAAAGGCTGTGGAGACCACCGACTGACGTCTTTGAAAATCCCAATGAGGTGGTGATCCTGGTTGAAGTTGCCGGGATGGAACAGAAGGATTTCTCCATAACTTTATCCGAGAATATCCTGACCCTAAAGGGGGAACGGAAGGAGAAAACCCAGTTCTCCAGAACCACCTACCGGAATATGGAGATAAATTACGGGATGTTCGAAAGAAACATCTATCTTCCTGACGATATAGATCCTAATGGAATAAGTGCTAATTACAAGGATGGGTATCTGGAGATAAAGGTGAAAAAAAAGAAAAAGAAAAAAGGAAAGGAAATTAAAATAGAATGAAAAAGGATAACCTGATCAAAACCGACGAGAAAATAACCAAAGAGGAGATCAAAAGGATACAGGAGGAGCTTTCCATTCTACCTTTGAAAGGCGTGGTGGTATATCCGTACCTGATTATGCCTTTGATGATCTCGGACCAGCGTTATGCCAAGCTCATCGATGAGGCTTTGGTTGGAGGCAAGATCATAGGGCTTTTTGCCCAGAAGGATCCGGAGAAGGAAAACGTTGTTTTTGAGGATATCTATCAGGTTGGAACAGCAGCTACCATCATAAAGATGCTGAGATTTCCGGATGGAAGCGTAAGATTTTTGGTTCAGGGTCTTGCCAGGATCAAGATCAAAAAGGCATTGAAATCCCAACCTCATCTTCAGGCCAAAATCGAAATAGTTGAGGAGATGGAAAGAAAGGACGTCGAAATAGAAGCTCTGGTCCGGAACATCCTGGAACAGCTTAAAAAGGTGATTAACCTGGCACCTTATCTTCCGGAGGAGCTCCAGGTATCAGCTTTAAATACCGAGGACCCGGGTAAGTTAGCCGACTTGATCGCCTCCAACCTCAACATAAATTTAAATCAGAAGCAGCATATCTTGGAGACTTTCGATGTTAAGCAGAGATTGGAAAAGCTTACCCGACTTATTGCCAAGGAGGTTGAGGTATTGGAGCTTTCCCGAAAGATACAGTCTAAGGCATCGGCTGAGATGGGAAAGATGCAGAAGGAGTTTATCCTAAGGGAACAGCTTAAGGCTATACAGAAAGAATTAGGGGAGAAGGATCAGAAAGCTGCTGAGGTGGAGGAGTTCAAAAAAAAGATATATGCGGCAAAACTTCCCAAGGAAGCCAAAGAAGCAGCTGAGAAGGAGCTGGACCGGCTGGCGATGATGAATCCAGCTGCAGCCGAGTATACCGTTTCCAGGACTTATCTGGATTGGCTGGTGGAGCTGCCCTGGAGCAAATCCACCCAGGACAGGTTGAATATAAAGGAGGCCAGAAGGGTTCTGGATGAGGATCACTATGATCTGGAAAGGGTCAAGGAGAGGATTTTGGAATATCTGGCGGTTAGGAAGCTGAAATCCGATCTCAAGGGCCCCATCCTGTGCTTTGTCGGACCTCCGGGTGTGGGAAAGACCTCTCTGGGGATGTCCATCGCCAGGGCCTTGGGTAGAAAATTCCAGAGAATATCTTTAGGCGGGATGCACGACGAGGCGGAGATCAGGGGTCACCGAAGAACCTACATCGGATCCCTTCCCGGAAGAATAATCCAGGGGATAAAAAGAGCCGGGTCCAACAATCCTGTTTTTATGCTGGATGAGGTTGACAAAGTGGGAAAGGATTTCAGGGGTGATCCAGCAGCAGCTTTGTTGGAGGTTTTGGATCCGGAGCAGAACCACAGCTTCTCCGACCACTATCTGGACGTTCCCTTTGATCTCTCCAAGGTTATGTTCATCACCACCGCAAATCTTTTGGATCCCATTCCACCGGTTCTTCAGGACAGGATGGAGGTGATCGAGATTCCGGGTTACACTGATCTGGAGAAGCTGGAGATAGCCAAGATGTTTCTTATACCCAAGGAACTGGACAATCATGGGTTGAAACCAAAAAACCTGACCTTCTCCGACGAAGCGATTAAGAAGATCATCAATGATTATACCAGGGAATCAGGATTGAGAAACCTTGACCGGGAAATCGCCACGGTTTGCAGGAAGGTGGCTAAGATGGTGGCTTCCGGTGAGAAAAAAAAGATCGAGATAACTCCTGACAACTTACAGAAGTTTTTGGGTCCGATAAAATTCTTTCAGGAGGCGGTGGAGAGAACCTCAAAGGTGGGGGTTGTTCCCGGTTTAGCCTGGACCTCTTACGGCGGGGAGCTGATCTTCGTTGAGGCGACCAAGATGCCGGGTAAAAAATCCTTGACCTTAACCGGCCATCTGGGAGAAGTGATGAGGGAATCTGCCCAGACCGCTTTATCCTATGTCAGATCCACAAGCAAAAAGCTGGGAATATCGGATAGATTCTACGAGAAATTCGATATTCATGTCCACGTTCCTGCAGGAGGTACTCCCAAGGACGGTCCCTCAGCCGGAATTACCATGGCAACGGCAATCGCCTCCCTTCTGACCGAGCGACCGGTAAAACCCAGGCTGGCTATGTCAGGCGAGATCACCTTAAGAGGGCTGGTCATGCCCATCGGTGGGTTAAAGGAGAAGTCCTTAGCTGCTTATCGTGCCGGTATTAAAACGGTGATTTTGTCCAGACACAACCAAAAGGATCTGGAGGAGATTCCCCAGGAGATAAAGGATCACGTAAAATTCGTTTTCGTGGATACTGTGGATGAGGTTTTGGGATTGGCTCTGGATAGTAAGAAGAAAATTAAAAAGAGAAGAAGTAAAGTAAAAAAATAAAAAATAAGTATTGCTTTAATCTGTTTGAAAGATTCAGGAGTTGAATTTCCTGCACCTTTTTTGCAATTGTTCTAAAATTCCAAATACTCCGTAGGGGAGGAGCTTGTTGAGCCAAGCGAAATCCCGTTTTTGCGGGATCCCCTCCCGAATCCAAAAGGGAGACCACAAGGGTCTCCCCTACATTTAAGAAAGGCTCACCAGCAAGACTGGTGAGCTATCGCAAATAATTTAGATAGATGGACCACGAGTCTTGCTCGTGGATAATTTATATCTTATCTCCTTTCACCTCCCTAAATGGAGACCTGAAGATCTCCTCTACATTTTTATTTCTCTATGAGTTATTAAGATACAATTGCTCTCAAGGTATATAATGATTATTTCCCAACCCAACTACCAGCGGGAGACCACAAGGGTCTCCCCTACGTTTTTTTTAACCTCTCTGGGTTAGAAGAATCACGATGATAAGAGCTAACAACAGGACGCCCCATATGATTATGGCATCCCGGGTTGCTTTTTTTGCCCGGTCTGCCTCCCACCAGGTTATGGGGCGGATGCCCTGCGCTAAAAAGGTGGTTACTCCAGCCAGGTTGATGCAAATCAGGTTGATGAGAAGAAGTAGCATCGCACCCAATGCCATCTGGAAGTGACCGGATCCTAAAAGCAATCCGAATGTCACCAGAGGCGGAAGCAGAGCCACTGCTACCATCACGCCAACTAAAGCAGTTGAAATGCCAGTAGTGAAGGCTAATGCTCCTGCACTTCCAGATGCTAAGGCTAAAACAACATCTCCCAAACCTGTTTTGGTCCTGAATGCTAAAACATGTATGTCCGGACTGACTGTAAAAATAGTTCCTATTATAATCGAGATGAAAAGAGCAGTGAAAATCCCTGATAGATTGGCTTTCAAAGCTCTTTTTGCCAGATCTATGTCACCTAAGGTGGTAGCAAGGGATAGGGCAACGTTGGGTCCTAAAAGAGGGGCAATGACCATAGCCCCTATTATGGCGAAGATGTTATTCAGCAAAATCCCAAGCGCAGCTACGATGGTGGAGAGAATTACCATTACAAGATAGACTGTGGAGAGCTTGGAGCTCTGGTTTATATCTGTATAAATCTCCTGGCGGCTCTTTCTATTTACCTTGGCTTGAGGGGTTGGTTTTTCCTTGGGTTTTTCTTTTTCTGTTTTTTTCTCAGGTTCATCCGGTCTTGGAAGGGAGGCTTCAACGGAGAGCAGCATTACTCTGAAACCATCTAAATGGGAATAATGCTTTTTCAAAAGGTCTAAAATCGCCTCGGTCTCCACAGTGGGCAAAAGCACCCTTACCAAGACCTTTTCCTCTGACAATCCTTGTTGCCAGATGCCCAGTACCTTGTGATCTTTCAATATCTCCTGAACCTTATGTTCATATTGCTTTGGTAAAACCGCTTCTATTAGACGAAGTGCCATTTAGTCCTCCGGTTTAATGGCTAAAGTTATTTAAGGAGAACATGGTTAGCCAAGTCAGCTAACCTAAAATGTCTGTCCCATGTTAAATATCAATTGACCTGGTGACTCACCATTTCTTGGTTTCAGATTGATCCCGTAATCGGCTCGTAAGATTCCGATGGGCGTGTTTACACGAAGTCCAAAGCCAGCTGAAGTCCGAAAATCACGAAAATGAAATTCTCGCGGCTCAGACCATACGTTACCGATATCTGCGAAGACTACCATGCCGATTATTTTGTAAATTGACTGGCGAATCTCAATTAGATTCCATACGGCCTTTAATCTCCCACCAATTGGTATCTCTTTGGCATCCAGGGGACCCACAAGTTGATATTCAAATCCTCTCAGTGAATTGGGACCACCAGCATAAAATCTTTCATTTAGCGGAATGTCCCTGGAAGTACCGAAGAAATCCATCCATCCGATTTCAAGAGCACTTGCAATAATCGTGGATCTTTTCAAGGGATGAAAGTATTTAAATCGCCCTTGCAGACGCATAAAGGTATCCGTTCCTCTCAAAAACGAGCCTGCGAGTTCGTTATTCCATTCAAAATAAAAACCCTGGGTGGAGTTAAATAAATTGTCCCGTGTATCATAGATAAACGAAAGGGTTAGGGTTCGCAGATTAGTTTTAAGTTCCTCTGGAATGGTGGCGACCTGTATCTTACTTAACTTTGCATCTTCATATCGATAGGTTATAGAAGCGGTGGAACGCTTCCCAAATGTTCTCCCAATTACCAGACGTCCGCCTTTTCGATTAAGGTCAAAACCTGGTTCTTCCAGATATTCAAAAAGAAGATTGACATCGGTACGCCAGCGAAAACCGAATGTCCAGGGTTCGGTGAATGAGGCTTCTACGCCGCGGCTCACAAAGCTTATTTTGGTGGAAAGTCCAACTTTACGGGCAGTTCCAGCCAGGTTGGTGTTGAAAGCCTCGATCCTTGCTCGGCCTTTTTCCACGGATCCGTATCCAACCGCAAGGTTAAACTCAAAGGGCTCATTTTCCAGAAGCTCAATGAGAATGTCCTTTTTTGTAGAGTCACCAAAAGCTGCAGGTTGGGGACGGATAAATACACTTTGAAACAGCCCGCTGAGATACAGGCGTCGTTGCGATTCCAAAAGGCGGGTGTATTTTATCACTTCTCCCTTTTTGAAAAGCAGTTCTCTTTTTATTATCCCCGGCCTGCATTTCTTCAGACCTTGCAGATGTATCTCACCGATAGTATATTGATTTTTTTCATCGATTAAAAAATCGATCAAGGCTCGATGAGTTTCGGGGTTGATCCGAATATCTGGCTTGACCTCAGCATCCAGGTAGCCATTATTGGCATAGAGTGTCAGAAAAGATAAAATTGCATCATCAATTTTTTTCTGGATGAATGGGTCTGTCGGTCTGATTTTTATTTTCTGAAGGAGCAGGCTATCACCAAATACAAGATTGCCAAATACAGCTACACCCTCAACTCTGGTCAATTCTCCTTCTGATAATTTAATATGTATATAAACTTCATTATCAATTGAATCTATGCTCACCTGAGTTCCTAAAATTTGCGCATCCAGGTAGCCATTTTGCTGGTAGAACAAAAGAAGGTTTTCAAGATCATCCTCGAAAATCTGAGGGTAGTAATAGGAAGGGGATAGAAACTTTGAGGAACGGGTAAGCATCACTCGCCTAAGCCTTTGCTGGCTAAATGCCTGGTTCCCTTCAAAGGCAACTGATTTGACCTTGAGTTTAGAAGAAGGTTCTCTGGCCTGGATGTTTGATAACAGAAAAAAAGAAATAAAAGTTAAACAAAAAATAGATTTCAGATTCATCATTTAGACCTTAACCTGTATTTCAAGTTCATTCCTGATCGACCTCGCTGATCGGTTTCTCCCTCCAGCGAAAAGTGTTTGGATAACGCGTAATCCAGGCGGATGCTTTTCTCGTTGAAGTGCCCCACAGTTGTAATGTAGGTCATTGTCATTCGACGGGAGATCCTTTTGGATGCAAGCAGTTGTGGGCCCCAGGATTTATCAAACCGAAACAGGTTTCCCTCAATTGAGAACTCTTCCAAACCCAAAAGGCTCCCTAACTTCCCTGAGGTATAACCAGTTAACTTGTCACTGGAAATGGACTGGAGTCGATCCAACAGAACACCGGATCTGCCTTCTGTATCCTTGCCGGTCAATTGTTCCCGGGTTGCACCAATGGTAAGCAGGGAAATGATGTTGGGTTTGTCAAGGGATGGCTCGGAGGTCAGCTCTACCACTACCTCATCCAAAGGACCCTCGATGGCAAGAGCGATAGTATAAGAAATTGTTTCGGTTGCACGATAGGTCTTAACGATACTCACAGCTTTTAAGTCGATGATCGGGTTTAAGCGATCCGGGTCGATGAAATCCACCACTCCTCTTTTGATTTTGAACTTCCGGTCAAGGTATAATAGATAACCTTCCTCTATGACAAGTCGCCCGGTCATATTGGGCTGCACCGGTGAACCTATCGCATTTAACTCGGTATGAAGACGAAGTCGAGCGAGGTTGTTGTCAATCCATATATTTTCGCTCTCCCGCAATCGAATATTCAACCGGGTATTTTGTAAAAAGGGAGGCAGCTTTTGCTTTGGTCTTTCGACTGCTTGGGCAAAAGGTAAAATGGACTGGGGCTTGAAATTGAACAATATCCTGCACTCCCACAGAATGATATCTCCATCCAGAAGATAGTTGTTGTTCTGTTTTCGATAACTAAGTTGAGCGGATTTAACCAAAGCAGTAAATTCCTTAGGACGATTGATCTTTACATCATTGATTTTAGCCTCAAGATTTGCATCAGTCAATCCTCCTTTATCATGAGTCAGATTTCCTGAAACAAAGATGGTTCCCCCATTCATTGTCGTAAAAAGTGAATCCACCTTCACCTGATTCCGATTGAAGCCGATCTTTATCACTCCTTTCTCCAAAGGCGTATTCAGAATAGCTGGATGCAAAGCCAATTCTCGCACCTCCAGTTGACCATCAATATTTGGATTTTTAGGTGAACCGGTAAGACCAATTTCCATATTCAAAGTTCCAGATAGTTTTTTAAAATCGTTGAAAAACGGTTGTAAGAGTGTAAGGTCCATCTGTTTAATTTGAGCATTGAAGTTCAGTGAATCAGAGGAAATCGTTCCTTTTCCAATTATATTGCCAAAGTCCGAAATGCTCGCGCTGGTCTGAAGGTCAAAGCTTCTCCAGTGTGATGCTATGATTTGTGCCTGGAGATGAAACGGGGTGTCTTTGATTACAGCACTCACTTTTTCGACATTCACAACCGAATCTTCCATAGAGAGGCTTACATCGATCTGCTCAACAGCTTGTGCATTGGGACCCAAACGAATCGATGCGTCCCGAACCATTATCTTGCCAGCCGGATGCGGTTGGGCTAAGGTCCCGTGCCAGTTCAAATCGAAGGATAGGCGACCAGCCACCTGCATGTCTTGGGATAAGAATGGGAAAAGCAAGCTGAGATCAAAATTCTGCCCTGAGGCCTTCCCCTCTAACAAGCTATGTTCTGAAATAAAATAACTGCCATCATCTCTTTTTTCTAATTCTACCAATCCGGAAGCCGAATAATTCTGGCCTCGATCATAGATTACTATCGGTTGAAACTGAAATTGGTCATCGGTGAAAATCAATTTTGCTCTCACCGAATCCATATCCAAAAGTTCATAACGAGGTTTCTGGATTAGAAAATCAAGTTCTGCCTGGGGATTGATAAAACTTCCGGAGAAATTAAGATCGAAATCGAGCAATCCTCCGATGTCTTGAGACTCTGGTAACATAACCTTGAATTTCTGGAGGTTTATTTGATCTCCACTCATTTTGATCGAAAACTGTTTAGTCTCAGATAGAGCAAATGTACCAATTAATTTTCCTACATAATCCACATGGGATTTGCCCTGCTCTAACTTTCTAAAAAGATCAGAAATCCTGTCTTCGAGATCATAGGTACTGAGGGGAATCTCCATTAGTTCTATTTCACATCCTCCTTGGGAGGAAGGGATATGGTATTCCCCTTTGCCTTTGATCAAAAGGGAATCGCGCCGCAATTGAAGAGATGATAGGCTTATTCTCCGACCATCCAGTACTATCTTTAAAAATCCCTCATCGAACCGAATATCTGCATAGCTGGGTTTAACTAAGTCGACAGTGACCTCCCCGGTAAGGCTATCCACTTTACCGCTGGCATGACCGTGATACATGATCCCACCTGTAAAATTCGTGAAATGGAATGGTGGTTGAATCGTGTCAATAGGATTTAGATCACCAGCAAAATGAAGTTCCGAAATATAAGCCTGACCCTCCCGGTATATTACACGGGCTGTCAGGCTGTCTACCGGGAAATTCTGGTATTTAATGTTTTCGGCTCTTATCTCTGACTGAATTTGAGGTGAATCCAAAGTACCACTAAGTACTCCACCTATTTGCAGCTTTCCAGTTAGCTCAGGAAAATTAGCCAATGCAGCCAGAGGCTCAAGCTGAGGTATCTCTGCTGAAAATTCTCCCTCAAGATCTTTCCCGTCCAATTGAACCTTGGTTAAGATATGAGAATTCCCCTGTTGCAGCAAAAAATTTACCATTCTTTGTTCAACGGTGAGTTTAGCAGACAGGTAAGGCAGCGATTTCATTCGGTACTTTGGCTGCTTTAAACTTAAATCTGCATAAATGTTCCAGTCTTTGGGATCTCCAGCGGAGCCTGAAGCGTTTAGCTCCCCACTTAATATCCCCTGATATGGAGAAGCTTCATCATACAGAGATTGCCATATCTTCACCAGATCAACTCCTTCAACGGACAAAGAGAGTTGGTAGGGTAAAAGGCTGTCTGTTGATAGTTTCCCCTGTCCGGAAATCACACCCCCTAAGAGCTGAAGTCTCAGATTTTCCAAATCTATGGAACCGGGTGTCCAGTTTGCCTTAATCAACCCGTGCTCAATGCGAATGGGGGCAATGTCAAATGTCAGAAGTTGGAGTTGAGCTTTTACTTCTGGACGGTTTAGAGTACTCTCCAGATGCAAAGCCATATTCAAATCACCGGGTACTAAAGAAAGCTGTTTGGGCAACATTTCACCTGCTGCCTCGACCAGATAACTGGAATTACCTTGTATAGAGAAATCACCAGTAATAGTTGTGTCATGGTCCATAACAACTTCAGCATTTCCATCAAACTCCAGACCAGGAAAATCCACCCAGAGCGAATCCAACCTTAGCTTGTGGGGGCTCAAGAACCCGCTCAGCTTCATGTTGGATCCAGATAAAGGAATATCTTGGTATTGCACGAAACCAGAATCCACATATATTCGATAGTTATATATCTCATACCTATTGTTTTGAACAGTAATGGCAAGGTTTTTAAGTGAGCCATCTATACCAGCCAGATTATCTATGTATCGTATCGAGGAGTTACGAAGCGAAAATTGATTCAATCGAATATCAAATCGACGTTTGGATGATACACTATCCCTTTTTGTGGATGAGGATTGTAAAGGAAGATTAAATATTCCCGAACTGTCTCGGTAAATATTTAAGTTCAAGCTGTCCAGGTTTAAGGATTTAATCAAAAACCTTCTACTAAGAAGGTTTAGAAGAGAGTATTTTAACTTCACGTAATTCAAGCTCAAAAAAGGAATCCTCTCACCAGATTGCACCTGATGAATTTCGACATCTTGCAGTTGAATGCGGGAGAAAAGATTCGTTTCCAAAGTGCCGATTCGAACCTCCTGTTTTAACAAAGCCTTAAGTCGTGACTCGGCTATTCCTTTTAGTAGTTTTTCACCTGGACTTAAGGTGAGGAAAAAAAGAAAAAAAATAACTGCCACAGAAAAAAGTAGGATCCCTCCTCCCAGCCAATGAAATAACCTTTTACGTATAGATTTTTTGCGTTTCATACTTTTCTTAAAACTATTATATCCGATCCGCAAACTTGAGCGATAAAAAAGAAACAGATTCTTTCTCAGTCATACTTCCCATGTCCATTATAAGATAAAGCAGCATATTATCTGCGATCAAACTCCCGAATGCACAAAAACGACAGGATAACTGAGATGTGTTTCACTTGAGAACTACATATTAAGTTCATTCAGACCATATCTGTTACGATGGTCAGCTGAACAAAGATAGGTGAACAATTATAAGTATACCCATGGCTTCTATTGAGACTATCATTCGATTTACCTTTTACTTTTTGGAGATTTCAGACTGCATATTATGGCTGAGATTTTCCTGTTATACTTATATCCCTGATACGCTCTGAATACAACTGTCCAATCTCTGCACCGAGTAGAAAGACAAGAGAGGAGTAGTAGATCCAAAATGCAACTACAATGATCAGAGCATAGGCACCATAAATCCTTCCCAATGAACTTAAATTGGTTATATAGTAGCCGAAAGCTTGTTTCGCAATCTCCCATAATATTGCGCCCCAAAAGGCACTGATAATAGCTGCTCTTTTGCTCAACTTTTCATGCGGGAGAAAATAGTACAGAGCGAAGAATAACAAGAAAATAATCAAAAAGGCTAAAATTGAAAATAAGGACTTCTGCACTGCACTCAGCCTGAAAAAGCTCAGAAATTCAATTTTATAGGCTGAATCCTTTATAATTTCTAAAGTGGGCAAAATGGCTGTAGAAATTAAGAAAAAAGCCAACACCAACAAGATTATTCCAAAATCTTTAAATTTCTCAGCAAACGAAGGTTTTTTCCCCTTACCTTTGAAAATAGTGTTTAAAGCCGTTCTCATAGTGCTAAATAATCCGCTTGCAGCAATCAGCAAGCCCAAAACTCCTACGTAACCAGCTAAAGTTTTATATGCTATAATCTCACTAACTCGGGAGAAGATAATCCTTTTGATAAAAGAGGCATATTCTGAATAGGGGATAATTCTGTCTATAAAAAACACTATCTGTTGTCTAACGTAAGATTCTTCCAAAATGATGCCTAAGACAAAGAAAATTACGAGAACGAGAGGAATTGTGCAGACGAAAAGCGAAAAAGCTAATGAGCCACCCAGCAAGAAAATATGATGCTCATCAGCTCTCTTATATAATCCTCCCAAATAGTGATTTAAAAACTGTTTAATCCTGTAATAGTAGGGAAATTTCATAATATGATCTTTCATTGAATAAATCGACCTTACTGTAAATTATCGCTATTTTTTCCATAACCATGTTTTTATAAGAGTGATTTTAATCTAATCTCCCCACCTTGCCCGGAAGCCTCTTACATCCACGTGGACAAACGGTCCATGTGATTCTGTTTTTCTATACCTTCCTAAGCCCCCCACAAACACACTGTACCAGTGCTTGCCATACATATCATCTATGATATCATATATGATAGCCGCGTCCCGATAATTTATCTTTCCATCCTGGTTGAGGTCGTCCATCATATCATCTTTGGGATTTTCATCTATGAATATATCCGCAGCGCCTCCCCACATATGTCGACTGTATTTCACGTTTCCAATGAGTTTGTTGTAATACGGTGTTCGGTATCCACTGAGGATACTGAAGTTCTCACAATGGTATCCCCTCTCATTAACTTTTTCCAGTATCATCTCCAACTTCAAAAGCAACCGTTCCCTCAGGACCACATATTTAGGATAGCCACTCTCCTGCTTGCAAAGAAATTGCTTCAGTTTGAAATGGGGGGATACAAAAGTCTCCTCATTTTCTTTTGTGACCTCAAGGAAACCTTTTGGAGGTTTGTAGATGGGTAATTGCCTCCACGGAATGCTGGGGTAATTGCCTATCCGATAATCGTTGAGATATTCACCTTTTAATTGTTTGTATGGTACCAAGACGAAGATATTCAAAGTGATGGAATCGGACATTTGGGGATGGATGATCTTGACCGGATAAAGACCGGTCTCTGCTGGAGCCCGCCACCTCCATTTATTGACAGCCACTTGCTCCACTTGACCTGCAGAGGTTTCAAGTATATACTGTTTTCTTTCCTTGTTGTCCAGTGCTTCCAGAGTAAACTCCTCCTGGGGGAGAACAAAGACTCCCATTACCCGGTAAGGTGACACTTCCTCCCTGAATTTAACAGAAAACACCGCTCTCTCAGGTGAGAATTCATTAGGCTCTCCCGCGGAGAGCTTGGAGGAGATGGGTATCATACGGCTCAAGAGAAAAATTGCCAAAGTGAATTTACAAAACCACTTCATAGGTAATCGATCCATTAAATCTTGCTCGATCATTTGGTGGGTGGCTTCTCCTGCAGAGCTTTATCCAGCAGATTATCCCGTGCGTAGATGTCATCGCGAAATTGAACGGAGCCATCCTCATCTGCCCATGCTGTCCAGTAAAGCAGATGTACTAAAATGGGCTCGGGTAAACTAATGGTTTTTTCCACATCTTTATCTATTTCAGCCAGTATTTTTTCTTTGGTCCAATTAGGATCGCTCCTCAATAAGTATTCTGCCAGCTCAATCGCTTTTTCGATCCTGATGCAACCGGAGCTGAAGGCTCGCTGGGACTTTGCAAAAAGTTTCCTAGAGGGAGTATCGTGGAGGTAAACGTTGAATTTGTTTGGAAACATGAATTTCACCCGACCGAGTGAATTCATGGGGCCAGGCTCTTGGCGGAATCTGTAACCTGAGTTCTTGACTTTGACCTCAGACCAGTCAATGGTTTCAGGATCGATTTCATTTGCTTCAGCGCCCCAGCCTTGAAAAACCTTGATCTTTAGTTTTGCTAAATGGTCTGGATCTTTGCGGATTTGGGGTAATATATCCAGTTGGGCGATGTTTGTCGGAATATGCCAATAGGGATTTAAGACCAGATAGGTCATTCTGTCACTGAACACTGGGGTTCTGCGGTAATGTCTCCCCACTACTGCCCGCATACCCATTACCTTTTGACCGTTTTCAAATACATCTAATTCAAAGTTGGCAATGTTCACAAGAATAAACCTTTCCCCCAGCTGCTCAGGAAGCCAGCGCCAGCGTTCCATGTTCAGTTCGATCTGACGCACCCGTTCCTCTGCAGAGATGTTCAATGCTTTCAGGGTAGCATCTCCAACTATGCCATCGATACTCAATGCGTGCCTCTTCTGGAACTCTCGAACCGCCTGCTCCAAACCATCGTCAAATAACTCCTGATCACCTTCTCTCCGGGATTCAAGATTCGAATTGGCGATAAGCCTGTTCCGCAGGAGCACAACGCGCTCTCCGCGGTCGCCTTTTTGCATTTTGGGTCCCTCAGTTATCACTGGCCACCCTCCCTTTTGGGCAATATTTCGATAGTGTGCCAGAGCATCTCGGAGTCTTTTATAGCCAGGTTGCGAAGGAAGAATGGTTTGTAACGTTTCTTCTATCTGCATGGAACTTAGAGCTTTCTCGAGCACCTGGGCCATATCTTTTTCTCTTCGGTTTGCGATCCATTCAGCATCGATCTTTTCAGGATCAACTTTACCAGCTAACAAATGGGAGCCATAGATCAAAAAAGCATCTGTTAACAACAGGTCTAAGTCAGCTAACATACCTGGATTAGGTGTGCTTTTCCTCTTTTGATCCTGGTGAATCACTTTCAACATTTCTTCGATTTCACCCAGATGATAGTCATCCGGTCTGAGTCCTTCACGGTCGGACTTATGGATTTCTCCGATTAAAACCTCAGCTGTCGGTAAGGGACCATCGGTGTTACTCCAAGCTGGTGAGTACATTCGTCGTTCATAGAAAAGTGGTAACATTACCGAAGCGTGAAGGACTTCTTCCCCAACAGCTATCCTCGGAGGAGCGCCCGCTGCTTCGATCCGATTTCTTAGAAGGTCATTTATCTGTTGGGACAATGTCTGGGCAAAAACACCTTGGAATTGCCCGATCACAAAAAAAATCGTTAGAATAATAGCTGAGAAAAAACGGAGATTTAAAGTATGCATGTGAAATCTCCTTTTATCATTCTCTTATAGCCGCCTCTTCCTCTTTAAATAAATCAGCATGGAGATACCATCAATGCTATAATAACCAGTATCACAAAATGACCCCCGTGCCACTTGAGCTCTGGCATAAATTAAAAATTAATTCCATAGAGTCCTGCAATGAAAGTGAGCATATGAGTATTGGAACGACGTTAAAATACACTCTGTCATTTATTTTTATGCCTACCAGCTCCAATTTCAGCAACAGCATATCCAATAACAGCGCCTATTAGCAATGTTAGAATCAAAAGAATGATCCGGGACATCTCGATTTTCCAGAAGAACAATTGCAACGTAACAACCTGGGTGTTCTGTAGAATTATTATCAGAAATAACAAAGATATGATAAGAATGATAATACTTTTGGATTTCATAAGTACACTCCTATATTGATACAAATCTCAACGTACTTATTTATGTTTTAATTATACATACTCATTGATCATAAATCAACATGTCTTAACATTTTAGGAACGCTTTATATGCCGAAAGCAGTAGTGCTCTTGCCAGTTATACTTCAAGTTCACCTCCTGCGAGTTAGTACCACGATGTTAATGCTGTTCCCTTCCATGCTTTTGATCTTAATTTCACACTTTGGTAATTTAATGATCTCTCCCTCTTTTGGTATTCTGCCGATTTTATCTAATATGTAACTGGAAATAGAGTATGGAGCTTTCTCCTCTGGCAGATTCAACTTGCATTTATCATTAATCTCATCTATATCTGCCCTACCTTGAACCAGATAAGATCGCTCCGATATCTTTTTTATCACAGGTTCAATTTTCTCAGTCTCATCGATTATCTCACCCACTATCTCCTCTAGAACATCTTCCAGGGTTACCAGTCCTGTATTGGTGCCAAACTGGTTCACCACAATTGCCATATGCTGTTTTCTGCGCTGGAAAAACCTCAATAATGAATCAAGTTTTTTCGATTCAGGTACAAAGAGAGTAGGTCTCATAATAGTGCTTACTGGTTCATCTCCTTTATGCAGAATTACCTTCTGTAGATCTATTACATGTACAAATCCCTTTATATGATCAAGGCTCTCTTTGTATACCGGTAATCTGGCATAGCCTTTGGAATGGAAAAAATCTGCAACATCTTTGATTTGGGTGTCAATGGAGACAGAAACGATTTTGTTCCGTGGGGTCATCACATCCTTTGCTTGTAAATCATCAAGTTTGAAGATCCTATGTATCATCTTTTTTTCGATATCCTTGATTTGACCTGTTTTTTCAGCAACAGTAACAAAAGTCTCTATTTCTTCTTCTGTTACCAGAGGTCTGGGCTTCTGGCCTGATATATTCGTTAACATGTTAGTAAAAATCTCAAAAATGACTATCAATGGGAAAAGCACTATTTGAAGAAACTCCAAAGGTTTTGCTACGACCAAAGCGATCTGTTCATTGTATTTAGTTGCCAGGGTCTTGGGTGTGATCTCACCAAAAATGAGTATAATCAAAGTCATTATACCGGTGGTTATACTGACTGCAAAGCTTTCGGTAAACTCAAATACTATAGATGTTGCCAGTGCAGATGCCCCAATATTCACCACATTGTTGCCTATGAGTATGGTTATCAGCAACCTTTGTGGCTTGTCCTTCAAATTTTCAACATCTTTGGCACCTCTTACTTTTTTCTTAACAAGATGTTTTACCCGGAGTCTGCTCACGGAGAACAGGGCAATCTCCACGCCAGAGAAAAAAGCTGACAGGATAATTAACATCACCACTATTATTATCTTAGTACTCGAGATCATAGTATTTTTATTTTATATCCTGATTCCTATATTATATATAACCATTTAACTTCGGTTAAGAAAACGACTACTTCAATTAACCTTATCTTAATGCTCGGCTGAGTAAAGTTTTTTCATAGCCATCTTTTCTTCTTAAAATAAAACAGCAAAGAAATACCAACAGCAGCCATAATAGCCAGTACCCCAAAATAACCCCAGTGCCACTTGAGCTCCGGCATAAATTCAAAATTCATTCCATAGAGTCCTGCAATGAAAGTGAGCGGTATAAATATCGCAGCGAAAATAGTCAACACCTTCATCACTTCATTCATTCTGTTACTCACGCTTGAGAGATAAATATCCAGCATTCCGGATACCATATCCCGGAATGTCTCTATGGTATCGATCACCTGAATGGTATGGTCGTAAACATCTCTGAAATATATACCGGTGGAATCCCCGATGAGCGTTGATTCGCCTCTCTCCAGAGCACTGATTACCTCCCTTAAGGGCCAAACCGATTTTCTTAAGAGAATCATCTCCCTTTTCAAATTGTGGATTATCTGTAAAGTCTCTGGGTTTGGATTGTGGACCAACTCCTCCTCAATTGACTCTATCTCTTCTCCGAGTCTCTCCAGGATTGCGAAATAGTTATCAACCACTGCATCCATCAGGGCATATGCAAGATAATCAGATCCCATTTTTCTAATACGACCTTTTGCATTTCTGATTCTTTCCCTTATGGGGTTAAAAACATCACCTACTCTTTCCTGAAAAGAAATAACGAAATTTGGACCCAGGATGAAACTGAACTGTTCAACCGAGACTTCTTTCTCTTTCTCATCATAGGACAGCATTTTCAGGACAATGAAGAGGTAGCTCTCTAAATCTTCCAATTTGGGACGCTGTCCCGTGTTCACGATGTCCTCTAACACCAGCGGATGCACGTCAAAATACTTCCCGATTTTCTCTATGATCTCAACTTGATGAAGACCATCTATGTTTATCCAGGTAACAGTCGGTTTTTCCTTGAAAGGAAAGCATTCCTCAACTTCCTTTACCTCCTTCTCCTGTAACTGCGATTCATCATAGTCGATAATTCTGATCCTGGTCTTTTCGACTTTCTTCTTCCCGATGTGAACTAAAGCTCCCGGTGAAAGGCCAGCTTTTTTTGATACCTTTTTAATGAATCTGGGCATTAGAATTAACCTCCCTTCAAATAATATAGTAGACAATATTTATACATCAACCCCCTTATATTGAAAAATAACCAGCCAAAATGAGCATATGTTCTGATTTATTTCTTTTTGGTGACATAAAGGTTTTTTTCAAAAATCTTGCTCAGTTTGAGTTAAAAGATGTAATCCCACATAATCGTCAAATTTCACAGACCCGACTGATTCGAACTTTACAAAATACCAGAGTAAAGATACCTTTATTTTTCAAAAAGTAAAGTCAGTTTTCGACTTTCAGAACACTAACTGCATTAGTGAAGAGAGTAGAGTTCGGAATGAGTATTTTTTTATTCTCGGCCTGAAGTGTGGTGTATCGAAGATCGATATCGATCACGTTTCCCTCAAAACCAGCCACGGAGATACGGTCATTAAGCTGGAATGGTCGATACATAAGGATAAGAGCACCTGCAAGAACATTAGAGAGTACGTCCCTGAGAGCAAATCCCAAAGCGAAACCGGTGAGTCCCAAGCCGGCCACTAAGGCGGTGACATTGATGCCCATCTTACCGAGTGCAATTACAGCGGCCAAGACTAACAGTATACCTTTGACCAGCTTTCCAATCAGATTGAAAACTTGTTTTCTCCCCGGTGAAAATTTCCTGCCGGTGTCCATTATGATGGTTTTAATAATTATGCTTAATAACCAAAAGAATAAAAAAATAAAAAGACCCACAACAGCTCGAGGTCCAAAGACCGCTATTTCGTTTGTCAGATTTTGCAGTTCTTTCAATATTCCTTCCATTTTTAATCCTCCATATTTGGGTGCTATCCAGAATTAACAATATCTTATAAAACAATGTAGTGTATGTTAAAATGTTTTTCGATCTTTTGCATATTTGTGATGTCGAGAAGCTTGCCTATATTAACCATGTTACGGTTGGCCTTTCCTTAAAATGAAAACATTCCTCAATAGTTTTTGCTTCCTTCTCTTTTAGTTGTGCTACATCATAGTCAATTAGTCTGATTCTAACCTTTCGGTCTTTTTCTTTCCAATGTGAACCAGAGTGTCTTGCGAAAGCCCAGTCTCTTTTGACACTTTTTTAATGAATCTGGTCATTAGAATTGACCTCCTTAAGGTAATATGGGAGATAACTTCAAACTATGAGAAACTTCTTGACAAATTTTCGTTCATCATTATAATTTTAATGCAAAAATTTGAAAATGTCAAGGGTGAGACTTCAACTATAGTGATAATTGGAAGGCGAAGGCAATTGCCAAATCTTGAAGAAAGGAGGTGAAAAGATGAGTGACAGAAACTTTTTGCTTGTAGCTGCTCTGGCGTTTATCATAGGTATATTGTGGTTTTACCCCGCAGGTGCAAAAGCCCAATCTACTCAAAAACCACCTGGGGATTGGACTCTTTATGAAGAAGATATATGGATAGTCTTGGTGGACGAACCTGAGTTTCACTTTCAAAAAGCCCACGAATTCTTTCTAAAGAAGGATTTCAAAGCAGCGGGCTCAGAAATCCGTAAAGGCGCAGCCTTCCTGAAGCTTGAAGCCGGCCGTTCGACAACGGAGGGGAAAAAGACACTGGAGGCTTCGGCAGACGAACTGGGAAAACTGGCGGAAGACGTTGAAAAAGGGGCTGTTGCCTCTGAGAAGCAGCTCAAAGATGCCTTTGCTCGAGCAGATCATGCCTTGGCCAAACACCATTACCTGAAGGGTTCAGGAAAGCTAATTGAAGGCATGGGTTGGTCTGCTGATGAGGTTGGTAAGGGTATCAATGAGTTAGGGAATGAAATCTCAAAGTTGGGCAAAGCAATCGAGCCTGAGAAGAAGTGAGAGGGAGAATTCTCAGCTACCTATTCACGGTTAGCACCCTGATATACCGTTGATCGCACAGTGGCTTTGCTATCTGAGGCTGACAAATCATACAGCAAGGCCCCTTTGCATATTTCAGATCTTCAGTGGCCTTGTTGTCTCTCTTATGTGCCACATGAATGGTGAAGCGAATGCCCATTGACATAGTAGGTCCAGAATCCTGTCGTCTTTGAATCCTTAGAGAGGGAGCTGGCTGTGAGTTATTTCTCTTCTACGTGCCACGCTGGGGGAATCCCCTTCCGCCTATGGATCATCCGCTTGATGTGGTGCAGGGGGTGAGCCAAAAATCTCTCCGTTTGTCTGTAAGTCCTTCTCAAAACCGCCTCGCGGCTGAAGAGTTCTTGGTACACATAGTGCAATCTCTGCTTGGGTGCGTAGAAAAAGTAGATAAGAGTTCCTGTAAGGAGCAGTAATATCCCCGTCAGGATTTGATGCCATCCCACCTGAGTGATTATGAAAATGGAAGCAAGAGCACCCAGTCCTGGAATGATATGCCGAAGCCTGAGCTGCGTAGCCATCTTTTGATATTTCTTCTCCAGAGCGTAGAGAGAAAGTGTTGTATCTAGGTAAGCAATGGATAAGAAAAACACGGAGGCGCTGATTAGCTGGGTCAAAGTTCCAATGGTGCTGGCCACAAACGCTGTGATGGAGAGAATCCCTAAATTAAGATAGGGAGTATGAAAGTGTGGATGAAGACGGCAAAACACTTTGGGCAAAAGCCCATCAGCAGCCATAGCATAGGCTAATCGAGAGGTACCCACGGTGCCAGATTCATCCGCTCCCGTAATGGAGATTAGAGCTCCAAACCAGAGCAGGACTCCTCCAATTAAACCAAAATGCGGGATCAGGCTCATCACCTTGGCACCAGCCGTGGCCAGGGGTGCGGTCGAATGAGAGAGAACTTCCTGAGAAAGCACTCCATTTATAACAAAGTTGGTGACTAAATAAAAGCATACCACAATGGACATACCCACAAGGATAGCCCTGGGGATGGTTCGCCTCGGATTTTCAATTTCGTCAGCCGGTATAGTCGCAAGTTCAAAACCAGCATAAGCCCAAAAGACTAATACTGTGACCTTGCCGAAGTCACTCCAGTTCCCACGAAGAAAGGGAGTGAAAAAAGAAAGCGATTCTTTGGAATGAACTCCCATATACAACAGACCGAAGACCATGAAAAGGAAGAGAGGTCCCAGTTTGCCAATGGTGAGAACATCATTGGTCTTACCAGCAGCTCTGATCCCGATCAAGTTTGTGATAAAGATAATTGACATAAAGACAGCTTTCAGAAGGGTTTGTTCCCAAAAGCCGAGATCAGGAAAGTAGAAGCTAAAATAACGAACAAATGCCACCGGAAATACCGCAAGCGAAGTCCATTCTGCCAAAAGCAGAGACCAACCTGCCATAAATCCTGGTAGATTGCCTGCAGCCTCTTTGACGTAGGCATACGGCCCGCCCAATGAGGGGGTAAGTGTGCTACTGTAAGCAAAGCAGAGTGCAATGAGGATGGCAAGCAAGCCTGCTGCAACCCAGGCCAGCAGAGAAGCCGGACCGATGAGTGAAGATCCTAAAGCTGCAGCCACGTAGATGTCAGCCCCTATGATTGCACCAACGACCAGATTGGTTACGTCAAAAAGCCTTAGTTCTCTTTTGAGAGTAACCTTAGTGGTTCTTTTGATGCTCATCCCAATCTTACTTTTTGAGTGTAGTACTTTAGCAGGGTAGTGTTAATAATCTGGGTTGCTCTAAGCAGCGGTTTATCCTTAAAAGCAAAACATTACTCAATTTCTTTTGCCTCCTTTTCCTGAAACTGAGATTCATCATAGTCGATAATTCTGATCCTGGTCTTTTCGACCTTCTTCTTCCCGATGTGAACCAAAGCTCCCGGTGAAAGGCCAGCTTTTTTTGATACTTTTTTAAAGAATCTGGGCATAATAATTCACCTCACCCTAAAAAATAAAATCAACTTTTAATTATCCAACATTTATGTTTCATTTTATCCCATTTCTTTTCAAATGTCAAGTTTAATTCAATTGCTCATTTATAAATGAATAAAGTTATTCCCTCTCAAAATATCTGAAGACCTGAAGGTCTCCTCTACATCTAAAAGATTTTTCAAATTTCTTGACTTTGAAAATATTTAAATTTATAATTTACAAAGAGGAAATTAGAACTAATGCCAGAAAATTATCAAATAAGATTAAAGGAGCTTGAGGGAGAGAAAAAGCCGAGGGAGAAGCTCATCAAATACGGTCCCGACATTCTGAAAAACCATGAGCTTCTGTCCATCATTTTAAACACCGGATATAAGGGGCTTAACGTTTTGGAGCTCTCCAGGATGATAATAAAGGATTACGGTTCAAAAGCCATCGCTTATGAGAAAAACGTGGGTAGGTTGATGCAGACTCTGGGCATTCCCCAGGTAAAAGCCTGTCAGATAGTGGCTACTTTCGAGTTGGGGAAAAGATTTTTCTTAGAAGACAAAGGAAGGATTCCAACCATTAAGGATCCTGAGGATGTTTACAAATACCTTTCGGATATGAGAAAGCTTCAAAAGGAGAATTTCCGGGGGCTTTATCTTAATACCAGAAATAAGCTGATTCACGATGAGGTGATTTCCATCGGTAGTTTAAATCTTAGTGTGGTTCACCCCCGGGAGATATTCCGACCGGCAATTGAATACGGAGCAGCAGCCATTGTTTTAGCTCACAACCATCCTTCCGGAGATCCGGAGCCTTCCAGTGATGACACAAGATTCACCCAGCAGGTTGTGGAGGTGGGAAAGATCATGGGGATAGATGTTCTGGATCATCTGGTAATAGGAGAGGGTAGTTACGTTAGCTTGAGGGAAAGAGGAATGATGGAGATTTTGTAAATGTTGGTATATATTCCCAACAGATGAATGGATGAAACGGATAATCATAATAATCTGTTTCATCTGTTGGGAATATATTTGGAAATATGTTAAGGAAGATATCTTAAAGTATGAAAGGATAATCTCCCAACAGATGAAAGGATGAAACGGATATATTATTAATCTGTTTTATCTGTTGGGCGTTTCATCCGATGGGAATATTTTAAAAACGTATTTAATAGAAGAAGGTGATATAGATGAAGAAGGTGATATAGATGAGAAAAATAATTATAATATTTTTAGTTTGTCTTTTATTTTTTTCGATGGAGTGTCAATCATCTCCTCAATCCAAGGCGGAGGGAAAAAAGATGGCAAAAGGAAACAAACAGACCGAGGTAACAAGAGAACCTGCGGTTGCCGGGGCATTTTATCCTGGTGATCCGGTTCAGCTTTCCCGGATGATCGCTGAATTTTTTAACAGGGCAAAAAAAGAAGAGGTATCAGGGGAAATCGTTGGTTTGATCTCTCCCCATGCCGGATATGTTTACTCAGGCCAGGTGGCAGCTTATGCCTATAAGCTTCTGGAAGGCTTGAACTTCGACGTGGTGGTTGTTATAGCTCCCAGCCATACCCTTCCCTTCTCCGGCTCCTCGGTTTTCAATGGAGCATTTTACCAGACCCCTCTGGGTAAGATCGAAGTCGACAAATCCTTAGCCAAAAAGATCGCAGAAAAAAACTCGGATGTCTCTTTGTCTGAAAAAGGTCATACCCTTGGAGGCTCAAGGGAGGAGCATTCCCTTGAGGTCCAGCTTCCCTTTTTGCAAATCGTTTTGGGAGATTTCAAACTGGTTCCTATTGTTATGGGAGACCAGGACTGGGAATCCTGTGAGGCTTTAGCCAACTCCTTAGCCGAAGCTTTGAAGGATAAGAATGCGCTTATCCTTGCCAGCTCCGACCTTTCCCATTTCCATCCCTACGATCAGGCGGTCAAGCTGGATAATACTGTGATTGAGGATGTCTCCGCATTTGATCCGGAAAGACTTTTCGATGATCTCTCTGTGGGAAAATGTGAGGCCTGCGGAGGAGGTCCCATGATAGCTGTCATGCTTACCTCAAAGGCTCTGGGTGCGGATAGGTCAAAGGTCTTAAACTATGCCAATTCAGGGGATGTTACTGGAGATCATTCTGGTGTGGTTGGGTATATGTCAGCAGTCTTCTTCAATTCCGGGAACAAACCTAAACAGAAAAAGGTAGAAGAAGGGAAAGTGGGGATTGATTCGGGTCTTTCTGAGAAGGAAAAGATGGTGTTAAAGGATATCGCTGAAAAGACCATTGACTGTAAGGTAAAAGGAAAGCCTCTGCCTGAGTTTAAAGTCGACTCTGAGGTTTTGAAGGAAAAAAGAGGTGCTTTTGTCACCATTGAGAAGCATGGAAACTTAAGGGGCTGCATCGGGTACATCGAGGCGATAAAGCCTCTTTTTATAACCATCCAGGAGATGGCTGAGGCAGCAGCTTTAAAAGATCCCAGGTTTCCTCCGGTAACCGAGGATGAGCTTGAGGATCTGGAGATCGAGATATCGGTTTTAACTCCTTTGAAAAAAATCAAAGAAATCGAGGAGATCGAGGTGGGAAAACACGGCCTTTATATGAAAAGAGGATACTACTCCGGGCTTTTGCTTCCCCAGGTGGCCACCGATTACGGATGGGACAAAGAGACGTTTTTAAAGCAGACCTGTCACAAAGCTGGAATGGGATTCGACTGCTGGAAGGATGACCAAACGGAAATCTACGTTTTCTCCGCAGACATATTCTAAGCCGAGGAAAGAGTTGAAACTCCAATCCGTATTCAAGCCATTAATTTATTCTTGCCTTTTAGTCTTTGCTTTGTTTTTATCTTTCAAGTTAAATGTCTACAAGAAGCAAGAGGATAAAGTCACTGCGGAAGAGATTCCTCCCAGGCCAGTTTGTTATTTAAGCGGAAAAATCGAAAAGGATCAGTCTCTTTACCTCTCCCTTTTAAAAGGTAAAGCACCACAAAATCTCGTTCACACCACATCTGAGAAATTAAAAGAGATATTCGATCCTAAAAAATGCGTTCCGGGCGATTCTTTCATCTTCTGTTATGATGAAGCGGACTCTTTGGTTCGTTTTGAATACTTCAGAGGAATGGAGGAAAAATACCTAATAGAAAAAAAAGATGGAGAGCTTTTTATCGAGAAAAGACCGGTCGAGCTGACCTGTGTGATAAAAGGCTTGAGCGGAGAGGTAAAAAGTTCCTTATGGGAATCGATGATCGAGCAGTGTAGAGATCCAGAGCTTATTTTGAAATTCGCGGATATATTCGCCTGGCAGATTGATTTTTTAACCGAGGTGAGGAATGGGGATAGATTCAGATTGGTCTTTGAGGAGTA
>Ga0111201_1012_pt1 | contig 32607 bp, 25 predicted proteins | sample DeeMarSWOR324_28_FD_80375 | JGI IMG/M metagenome (GOLD analysis project Ga0111201, IMG submission 80375) | candidate division Zixibacteria bacterium SM23_73_2 | reverse complement strand
ACTCAGGTGGGACAGGATACGGTGATCTTCCAGTGCTCGGATGCGGAGGGTCCACCTTTGACCGGATCGGAGACCGTTATCATAACTATCAATCAGGGGCCCAATAGAGCACCGGTATTGGCTCCAATTGGAACCAAAAAGGTCACTGAGGGCAACACCTTAACCTTCATTGTCTCTGCAATAGACCCGGATGGAACCACTCCTATCCTTTATACCAGCCAGCCCTTGCCAAGAAACGCAGCTTTTGTGGACAGTGGAAATGGAAAAGGCTCTTTCACCTTTTCACCCGATTATGCCCAGCAGGGGTTGAAAGAGATAACTTTCTATGCAAGCGACGGGGAGTTAACCGATTATGAGGATGTGGTGGTTCAGGTAATAGATGCAGGGAATCAATATCCGATTTTGAGCCCCATCGGGTCAAAAAGCGTTACCGAAGGTGATACTCTGATCTTTCCTTTATCCGCAGTTGATCCGGACAGCACCATTCCCAGTTTAAGTGTGCCTAACTTACCGGCAAATGCAAGTCTGGTGGATAGTGGTAATGGACGGGGACTCTTCACCTTCACCCCGGTTTACGTCCAATCCGAAATCTACAATCTCAATTTCATAGCCTCGGATGGCCAGCTTGCTGATTCTGAGCTGGTGCAGATAACGGTGATCGAGGCAGGGAACCAGATGCCGATTTTATATCCGGTCTCCTCCCAGGAGATTGACGAGAACAAGAACTTGACTTTCCCGGTAGCTGCAACCGATGCGGATAGCACCATCCCAAGTCTCAAAGCCTATAACTTGCCCGACAATGCCACCTTTACGGATAATCTGGACAGGACCGGAACCTTTGAATTCAACCCCGATTATTTCCAGGCAGGCATCTATACAGTAATCTTCAAAGCAGTGGACGCTGTGGACACGCTTTTATACGACAGCCTCAGTGTTCAGATAACAGTAAACAACGTTAATCGCATGCCCCAGATTCAAAACATTTCGGCTCAATCGGTGTACGAGGGAGATACCCTGAGGGTTAACGTTTTTGCAAGCGATCCTGACCTGACCATACCCATTTTGGATTACGGTCCCAAGTGGCCCAATACCTCCTTTGTGGATAGTGGAAACGGAGTAGGTACATTCACCTTCACCCCTGATTATTCTCAAGCTGGATTTTATTATTTCGGCTTCATGGCTTACGATGCTGATTACCCTGATACCTTTACTATGAAACAGGCTCAGGTTACGGTGATGAACGTGCCCCAGCCTCCGGAACTTTTACCCATCCCTGACACCTCGGTGGTGGAGGGGGACACCCTGGTTTTGACCATCTGGTCCAACGATCCGGATAACACTCCACCGGTTTTGAGTGCCATTAACCTCCCTGTCAATTCTCAGTTTGTGGACAACGGAGATTTCAGCGGAACCCTAACCTTTGCTCCCCACTACGCTCAGGAGGACACCTTCTGGGTGACTTTCATTGCCACGGATGCCACCTCCTTAGCTGATTCTCAAGAGATCCAGATAGCGGTTCTGGAAGCTGGAAATCAGCGGCCTGAGATAATTCCCATAGATAGCCAGTATATAGCGGGAGTGGAGAGACTTCTATCCTTCACCATATCGGCAACCGATCCGGACAGCACCATTCCAAGCTTCACCTCCGCTCCACTGCCAGCAAACGCAGCTTTGTTCGATAGCGGAAACGGAACTGCCCTGTTCACCTTTGCCGCGGACAGCACTCAGGCAGACTCGGTGTACCAGATCATATTGATAGCCACAGATGGAATCCTGGCTGACAGCTTCAGCGTTCAGATAGAAGTCATCGCTTATATACCAGGAGATGTCAATTTCAGCGGCGAGGTTAACCTTGGTGATGTAATTTACCTGGCTAATTATTTCTTAAAAGGAGGTCCTGAACCTTATCCCATGGAAGCCGGAGATGTGGATGGGGATGGATTTATAACTTTGGGAGACGTGATCTATCTGGCAAATTACCTGCTCAAAGGTGGACCAGCTCCTCCTATGGCTCGATATTCTTCAGGGGAAGAACCTCTTATGAAGGTTAAGTCATTTTACCAAAAGGAGTTAAGATAGATGGCTTGAGATTGTTATATTCTGGTTAAAAAGTTTTTGAATCTGACGATATATTTATCCAGAGGCTTTTTATAAGTCTTTATCAGACAAAAGAGAACAGGGAAGTAAAAATTAGATAAAAATCTCAAAAAATACTTGACAAAATTGATTTTTTTCTTTATTTTATTAATGATTAGAAAGGCTTTGCCCAAAGAATTATTTGAAGACTTAGAAATAAGACACGCAAAATTTTTCTCTCATTTTGGTATTAAGAGATTGATTGGCTTGCAGCTAATTATTCTCAAAGAAAATGTTAGTGTAAATTTAACCAAATGAAAGGTGGTGAGGTATCACTCTGACATCAAAAACCTACAACATTTAAACTTCAAATGATTTAAGGAGAGGAGGTGAGTTTCAACAAACGAGCGAGAGTTGATTTGAGAGGGGCTTGAGGGAAGTTTGGCTTAGAGTAACTTAACAGAAAGGAGTAAGAGATGGCAAGAAAAGTTTTGGTGTTATCCCTCGTTTTCCTTATGATCTTCAGCGTTTCCCTGTGGGCAACAAAGCATGCTCCTCTTCCCAATCCACCCCTTGCGGATGGATCGGGTTACGTACTTGATTACCTGATAACCGCTCCTCCTCCGGGAGCTTTCAGAGGGACAATCGAGTCTCCTTATGACCACGTAATCGGTTACGTTTACTACGACTATCAGCACAACAGCACCATTCCCCCGATGATCTGTAACGACTATCAGGCAACATCAGGAGAGAATGGAATTCATTCGACCTACATGACCACGGTTTTGCCGGAGATGACCTCCAACCGTTTCATGTACGAAGCCTATAAGGCTCCGGGTGGCGCCTGGACCACTGCTGCTTCCTACACCCATGGAGGCAAAAGGGCTGGATACGGTCATTTTGCAATCTTCTCGGATTCCAGAGAAGTTGCTATTTTCCACTATGTTAATCCTGGTCCCGATCCTGCGGAGAGAAGGGCTACCCTTATGGTCGAGAGGACTGCTCCGGGTTTCGATGACAAAAAAGAGTTTGACATACCTGACTCCTGTGAAGGGGTAGATCCAGAGGAGTTCTGGCAGGAGGGCGGAATGTGGCCCCATGGAAACGTCGACGGCAGCAACCGGATTCACGTTCTGATAAAAACCGGAACCGGATCGGGTACCGGTGGTTTGGGTTATATCCGCTGCACCCCCAATGGGGATTATTCCCTGTTGACCTGCGCAGCTCCTGGAATTACTCCCAGAGTTCTCGACGGCGGCTGGATCGACCCGGACAGCGACTTCATTGCCGAGGTGGATATCAGCGAGCCGACAGCCTACATCGTTGCTACTGATCCCGGCTCGAACAAGGTTGCCCTGGTCTGGCAGAAATGGACCGAGACCTGGCCCGTACCCGACGACACCAGCTATCAGAGGACCGCAGGTGAGATCTGGTACGTCGAGTCGACCAACGGAGGAGATGACTGGGTTGCCGGAAGCAGTTTCGACGATTTCATTGACCGGGACCCCTACGATTCTGACAACAACTGCACCAAGTGGAGACAGGGGAGAGACCTGTACCGGGCTGAGATGGAGCTGGCTGCCTGCTACGATGTGAGCGGTAACCTTCACGTTTTCTTCTCCGGTTTCAAGTGGGACGAGCCGGAAGATGACTATGATGTGGACGACGTTAAGCTCTTTCACTGGAGCAAAGCCACAGAGAAGATCTGCGGATCCGATACCATCAGGGTGCAGCCCATCGCTGGCGCTAACTGGGAAAGCGAGCCGGGAGTTTTCAATTTGACCCTGACCAAGATAAGCGGCGGGGTAGGAATAATCCCCAGCCTTAACCAGGATTACGTTTACTGTTTGTGGACCCAGTTCGACTCGGGTCTCGTATCCGCTGCTGGGTACGGTGTAGGAGAGCTTTACGTCTCCGTTTCCACCACCCATGGAGCTACCTGGGATGCCCCCAGGAACATCACCAATACCCCTGACAACGGCTGTGTGGCTGACGAGTGCGATTCCGATCACTGGGCTTCTTTAGCCACCCGGGTGGATTCGTTTTTGCACATTGCATACGTAAACGACAGGGATGCAGGCGGAATACCCATGGATGAGGGCACCTGGACTAACAGCCCCTACCTCTACTACAAGTATCCGGTGTGGACCATAACCCCTCTTCCCAGGATCGATTGGATGCCCGCTGGTTTCGAAATGCCTAACGCCATTGCGGTTCCCAACAATGGTACAGTTGAAGATAAGGAAATCGTGATATCCGGCATTGGAACTACTACCCTTAACGTTACCGGTATTACTGGGCCGGCGTGGATTACGAACATCACTCCCAGCTCCTTCTCGATTTTAGAGGGCGGCTGTCCGAATAGGGTCACATTTGACATCAACGCTTCCGCGTATTCAGAGGAAATGCTGGTGGGTAACATTAACGTTGTGTCGGATGATGGAGTCGGAAACAACAATATCAACATTCCCATCCACGTGGTGGTTTCGGATGTGTATGTGGAACCGGCTTTCGCCGCATTCTACAACAATTCCTTCTACCTGACCGAATCCAACGTTTCCAACATCGGTCACCAGATCGATTCGGCCTCGATGACCTTCGATCCCGCTATCATGCCGGATCCTGATTTCGGACCCGTTTTCGATGGTTCGGTAATCATTGGCTCTGATGCATTAGCTGGATCCACCCACGTTGCCAGATACTTATTCAACGAGAGGTACATGCTGGCCGAGACCGAGATGAAAGCGGTGAATGCGGGCGGAGTAAAGACCAAGATAGCAAAAGCCAGATGCAATCCTCTGGACCCGCTTCCTCCTTTCCATTGGAAGTGGTGGTGGCTGACGGTCGAGTACTACGACAAGATCTTCTATTCTGGTACTATTAACTCTATGGAGAGATTCATCAAAAAGTGGCACGTCAAAATCTACAAGAACCCCAAGCCTCCATGGTGGGATGTTTCCGACGTTTCGACCACCAATCCTGCCGCTCTGGCTGGTATTGCGGTTGACATCGACTGCCCCTCGGATACCGGAAACGCACTGAACACCCCGGGCTTTGATGAGTCTCTGAATCTTCTCTATCAGCAAGGATTCGGAGCCGGATCTGAGCCTAACCTGTTTGCCGGTGTGGCTTGGCACGATCCCGATGACGTTGACCCGATTAACGCTCTTATCACTGCCAACGACATCTACATCTATCCCAACGAGGGCTATGACACCGACTCGCTCTGGTCTTTGATGACCAATTACTCCGGGTTCGCTGTTGTGGATACCTCTATCTCGAGGATTGCTGACTACAATCAGGTGATAACCGGAAAACAGATAGCTGCTGATCTGGCAGTTACCGATACGATTGAGATGCAGTTCTTGATTGTAGCCTCTGCTACCGGACTGGATAATCTGAAGAACTACGTCAGGGCATTCAAGTGCGGAAACGCTAACAGAGATGCAGCCGGTGCGATTAACCTGAGTGATGTGATCGATATGGCCAATGACTACTTCGGAACCGGAGCCGAGACTTTCAGATTCCTGGCTGATGTGAACGGTGACTGTGCGCTGAACCTGACCGACGTGATTAACTTGGCGAAATACTATTTCGGAAAGCCTATTGTAATCCACTGCGATTGTCAGGAGAAGTGGGAAGACTAAAAGAATCAAGCTACGAATTGTTGAGATGAACACAGATTATGGGATGGGGGAGTCTCCCCCATCCCATAATTTTTTGGAAAAACAGCAGGTTAAGACTTAAAAGAAGGTTTTTTAGAGCTTTCTTTGCTTTCTTTCTCTGATTATCGCCCACCAAATAAAAACCTAACTCTTTTGCCTAAATGGTTTTTCATTAACCCATATTATTGGATGGGTGTCTTTTAATGGATTTTTTTATAGATCCTTTGTATTTAGTTGTCCAACTAACGATTTAAAGATAGTTCTCCTCCGATGGCCTTGGGATTTTGATCTTCTGAGGAGCCTTTAATTTATCGGAAATCGAAAAAAGTAAAGCGTTTATAGACTTGCCCGGATTTCATTTTTTTCTTTCTCGATCTTTATGAGTTTAAAAAAAATCAAATTTTTTTATTGACAAAGAAATCCAATTTTGTTATATATTTACATTTGGAGTCCTGGAGACGATTGTTTGAGTTTTTATGGAAAGCGCTCTCAAAGCGGAGAGTTGAAGTAGGTTTTGGAAGAGAGAATACAAGCTATAGAAAATAAAAAACGTTGGTATCTATAAAAGAGCATATACTATTCTAAACTTATCAGGAGTAAAGTAATGAGGAAATTATTAACAGCGGTTATTTTTGGTTTAATCTTAGCCACTCTGGGTCTCAGCCCTGCATCTGCCCAGGATCCCGATATGCCCGATACTATCTGGGTATCGCGAATTCCGATGACAGAGACAATCACCTCCATCGGATGGCCTAAAACCTTTGCCCTCACCTGCAGCATATCAACGGATCAACTTATCTATGAAGCACGAGTGCCTTTGACTTTTTATCACTCCCAGAATCTCGACATCTTTTTGGATTCAGCTAATGTGATAACAGGTTTCACCTTAGCATTTACAAATGACTCTGTTACTTATTCGGATCCTGAGTCTCCTGCTCCGAAGTCTATGAAGTTTTTTGGTTTCTATTCTCTTCCACCTGGAAAACATCAGTTGTTCAAAGCCTATTTTAATAGCGATTATTTGCAGGCTTTGAACTGGGATACCACTAAAGGGATAGTAATCGATCCGGTAAAATATACCTTCGAGGACTCATTGTTTTTGAGTGATTTATCTAATAATTGGATTCCTGTTTTCAGACAAGGCTTGATAGGAGGGGCGGTAACGATAGAGGGGCAGGTTTTCAAACCTGATGGGGTAACTCCGGATACCGGTGCTCGGGTATATTTCCGGGGTAAGGACAGATGGTCGATAAGTGTGGAGGATACTTTTCTTATAGCGGGGAGACACGGTATGGTTAAAACCGATTCTCTGGGCATATACCAAATCACAGTGGGAAAAGACGCTTATTGGTGCGTGTTCCGGGACACCACTTTTGAGATGAGGGACAGCGTAAACACTTATTGTTTTGACAGTTTGACCTCCGATACTTTTGGTATTGATTTTTATGGTAAGTACCTCAAGGGAGAAGGGGTGGTAATCGGCGGAATCGCTTACACAAAGAATCCACCAAATCCTGAGAAAAATAAAAAGATCTACCTTTCCGGAACCATCACCGATACGATCAGAACGGATAATTCAGGTTATTACGAGTACAACGTTTTGAAAGGCGGGAGCTATTGCGTTAGGACTACAGCAACATTTACCCCGTCAAAGGCTTACTGTTTCACCAATCTGATGAAGGACGCTCTGAACAACGATTTTGAAGGGGATACCCTGGGCGGCTATATTTTCTTATCCGGAACCGTTTACCAGACCCCTCCAATCACCTGGGCTAACCAGTGGATTTATCTCTCAGGCCAGGTGAGAAGTGATTTATTTGTGGAGGACAGTGTTCTTTCGGACAGCGTGGGCAATTACAAATTCAGGGTGGTTAAGGGAGGGTGGGAGTACAACATATGCATGGACGGTGCGGGATGCACCAATCCTGCTACCTCTTATACTTTCAACTATCTGAGGAAAGATACCTCTTACAATGTTTTTATGTCACCGGGTATTCCCGGCGGCAGGATTACAATAAGCGGTGTGGTTTATTTCGAAGCTGGACTTCCCTGGTCAGATGAGACCGTATATCTCTATGAATACGAGAGCGGAATACAGATATCCAGAACGGATTCCACGCTTACCGATGAGATGGGAATATACCAGTTCAACGTCTTGATGGGGAAGAAATATTGCGTTTTCATGGATATCTCCAAAGGAATGTACTGTTTCGATCCCTTGCTAACCGATACGTCGGGTATCAATTTCAAACCTCCAAAAGTTGAGGTCGAGGAGGAAGAAGAAGCAGTGCCTGAAAATTTTGCCCTGTTCCAGAACTATCCTAATCCCTTCAATCCCTATACCACGATAAGATTTGCTCTTCCCCGGGATTGTGAGGTGAAGCTGGAAGTCTACAATATCGTGGGACAAAAGGTAAGGACTCTGGCATTTGGCTTTTTCCCCAAAGGAGTAAGACAGATGGAGTGGGATGGCAAAAACCAGAATGGAGAGGACGTTTCCACTGGAATCTATTTCTATAAAATAGAAGCCGAAGAGTACTCTGATATCAAAACAATGGTTCTTTTAAGATAAGGGAATTATTTTTTGGTTCAAAAAGGAGGTGAGGATTTAGAAAATTAATAGTTGGTTTCAGGATAGAAAGAGCGGCAGAAAACTATTTCCCGGGAAAGGGAAAAATTTAACCTTTAAAAAAGAGGAGGGGTGATGAAAAGAAGCATATTATTTTTGGCTTTGATTTCTGTTTTCCTCATATTGGCTTTTAATTCTACCTGGGGACAGGACCCTGGAGATCCAGATACAGTTTGGATTTACGGCGTGCCGATGAGTCAGACCTGGAATCAATTCCAGGTCAGACCTTTACCATTTTCTGTTGTATGCAGTGTCTGGACAGATCAATCCTTATATGGTCTTTCATTTGCTATAAGTTATTATCACTCGGAGAACCGGGATATATTATGTGACTCCATATTATGGGAGAGTTGGGCATTAGGTTACAGCCCAGCTTTGATTTTTCCCGAACCCGCAAATGTAGGTGATCCAGATGTCTGCAGGAGAGATTCGATATGGGATGCTAACTATACTCCGAAGGTTATATCTCCTGGTCTTGTCTGGTTCATGGGAACTGGTTTGCCAGCAACCTCAGGTAAACAAAAGTTGTTTACAGCTTATTTCAACGGAGATCATACTCAGGTTCCTAATTGGGATACAACCAAAAGCATTGTGTTGGATTCAACAGTGGGCAAACCAGGAGGTCCGGTTCACCTCCAATTCACAGATATAGATTCTAAAACTTACAGCCCAGTTTTTCGATCCGGAGTTATCGGAGAGAAAGCCACCATAAGCGGCACCGCATTAGAATCTGATGGCACGACCCCGGATGTCGGCGTCTTTGTTTACGCTCGTGGTAAAGACGTTACCACAAGCTTTTTTCCAGGCAGGATCTGTTCAACTGAAACTGATGGATCTGGGAATTTCCAGTTCACGTTAGGAAAAGGGGGTTACTGGTGCGTGTTCAGGGATACTTCCAGCGCGCTTATCCCTGGTACAAACGCCTTCTGTTTTGCTCCTTTAACTTCCAATGTTTCAGGTCTTATATTCGAGGGAAATTCAGGTGTCGAGGAAGAAGAGGGAAAAGAGGCTGTTCTTCCTGAGAATTTCACCCTTTTCCAGAACTATCCCAATCCATTTAATCCCACTACGGTAATCAAGTTTTATCTGCCGGAGGACTCCTGGGTTAAAGTTGAGGTCTTTAATCTTCTGGGACAGAGAGTCAAGACCTTAGCTGATAAGGCTATGCTGAGCGGGATTAGAGAGGTTCTCTGGAACGGTAAAAACGAAAAAGGGAAATCCGTTGCCTCCGGTATTTATTTCTATAAGGTTAAAACTGATAAGTTCGAGGACATGAAGAAGATGATTCTTCTTAAATAAAAGCGGTTCTTGAGAATTGTACATAACCAACCCCCATCCTTTGTCTTTTGGATGGGGGTTTTTATCATACTGCTTCAGGATAAATTGAAGGAGGATAAGGATTTTGAGTAAACACCATCTTTTTCAGAGACCCTCTGGGGAATATCAATTTACTATTTTCAGTAAGGTTTTTGTTTTTTCATTAAGTTTGTTTCAAACTTGCCGATTTCTTTAATGTCTGATAGAACGAGGAGGAAATTTTAGCATTATTTTTTCTAATTAATTGACATTAAATAACTTATAAAATCATAATAAAAAAATCAGTCTTTTATACCAGGGAAGTCATCTTCGTTTTTAATTAGTTGTTATTCAAAAGATTACACACTTTACTTGAACTTTTCTGTCAAAAAAATCTAAAAAAATGCAAAAATGGGAATTTTTTTGTTGACAAATCAAAATTTAGATATAAAATTTAAATGAAATTAAAGAGAAGGGTTTAATTTTTTAAATTCAATATAATCAATAGGTTATGCCTTCCAACTTTTAAATGATTACAATAGAAGATAATAAATTTTTAATTGGAAAAGAGGAATACTATCCTTTTTCAGCTGAGATCCATTATTTCAGGGTAGATAAAAGGTACTGGTCGGTATGTTTTGAGAGAATAAAGAAAGCGGGTTTTCGGATTATTTCCACCTGCGTTCCCTGGAATCTCCATGAGATCTCACCAGGTGATTTCGATTTCTTGGGACAGACCGATTCGAGAACGGATCTTGTGGTATTTTTGGAATTAGCAAGGGAATTCGGCTTCAAGGTGATACTAAAAGTTGGTCCCTATATCGGATCCGAATGGGAAAACGGCGGTTATCCGGAGTTCATATTTTCCAGCCCGGATGTCTTGGCAAGAGATTCAGAAAACCAGCCGATAAAAACCTCAGATAGGGTAAAGGTAAAGCAAGGTTATGTGCCCTGTTATCATCATCCCTTTTTCAAAACTTACTTAAAAAGATATTTTACCGCATTGAGTTCAGTATTAAAGAATTACATCTATCCCAAGGGTCCGGTTTTTTTGATTCAACTGGATAACCAATTGTCTTTTGGGCATAATTCTGGACCATTTGACGCTAATTATTCGGAAAATATCGTCAAAAATCTATTTCCCGATTATCTTGAGGATATGTATAAGGATATAAAAAAATTAAACCGTATTTATGGAAGAAAATATAAGGATTTCAAAGAGATGGAACCCCCGAGAAACTTAAAGGTGAAAAAACCCTCTGATCTGGTGAAGTACTTTGACTGGCTCAGTTTTAGGGACAAGTACCTCGAGGATTTCATAAACGAATTAAGGGATTTATTTTTATCCTTCGAAGTCAATGCTATGTTTTTCACCAATTCTTTTTCTGCCCTTGATCTTTACTTGCCCTTTAGTTGGAGTAATTTTGACCAGGAAAAGACATTCCTGAGTGCTGATATCAGCTGGGATGAAAATAGCCAGTTACTTAACAGGTATATTAAGTATTTCGTTGGATGTGCACGATTTCGGTGGGCTTCATCCATAAGCTGTGGTCGTTGGTCTGATTCTCCCCAGGAAGGGAAAAAGTATTTTCCGATAACTCCTAAAAAGACAAAATTCTTTCTTTTAAAAGCTTTACGTTCAGGAATCATTGGTTTTAACTATTACATGTTTGTTGAGGGGGATCTCTGGTACGATTCACCCCTCGCCCCTGATGGGGCTATACAAGACAACTACGACATAATAAAAAAAATTAATCTTCTGACTGAAAAAATACCTTTGCAGGAACTTAAAAGTCTTGGTGAGATTAGCTTGGCATATTACCGACCTTACTTTTGGTTTTCTCAGATGAGGGTGGAAAAACCATTTGGATACGTAAATATCCTTTTGAAAAAAACCCATCGAGGACTTAGCCAGGATCTGGATGATCTGAAGTTGGATTATTGTATATCCGATCTGTGGCTGGAGGAAAGCTCAGATAAATCCAGAATATTATTCGTTCCCTGTGCCGAATTCATGGATGAGGGGACTCAAAACAAAATAGTTGAAATCACAAAAGAGGGGAAAACCATAATCCTTTTTGGACTTCTGCCCAAACTGGATGATAAGATGAGAAGATGTGATGCTCTGTCCAGGGCTTTAAATGCTAAAACCAAAGAGAAATTAGCCATAGAGGAGATTGATGCTTTTGGGCAGAGATTCGATGCTCTGAGTTTCGGGTATATTAATGCTTCTACTCGTGCTCAGGTTGTGGCAAAGGCTTTCGGGAAAAAGGTCGGTGTAAGAATCAAGCTGGGGAAAGGTGAGGTCTGGCTTTTCACCTTTGACATTGCTTCTTTTAGAAACCACAGAAAACTTACCTTCTTAGAGGAGGTTTTGAAAAAGACAAAAGTAGAGACCCTGGCCTGGTGTTCGGTTCCGGATATCGATTTATCGGTGCATAAAAACGATAAAAGCGTTGTTTTGTATCTTTTGAATACTAAAATCTCATCTAACCAGAGAACCTCTTTCATTCTTAAACTCTTCTCCAGAAAATTGGGGATCAAAGGCAAAAGGATTAGGCTGGTTGATCCTTTGGAGAATAAAGTTATTAAAACATCCTCAAAAGAACTTAAAAATGGGATTTTGATGACTCTGGATGATGGGGACAGCAGGATGTATTTAGTGGAGGGGAGGGCCTCATAAAAGTTTTGGATTCTCAGTCGCCGAAACCTAAGGTTGCGGTGCTTTTTTTGAGTTCATTATAAAAAGAGGCGGGGATGATTTCCCTCATAAAATAGATTCAATTATATCAATAAACTCCTTGCTAATCTCATAATAGTGGCAGGAATTGGTCCTGCCATAGAATTTTGTCTTACAAAATCCGGTTAAAAATTTGTTGACTTGTTTTGAGGAAATAAATGGGATTTTTGCCAAAGTCTACAAATATCACACTGCCCCCCCTTAGGCTGGGAAAAGGAGTAAAGGGTCTTTTATGTCACAAGAAAACTGAGATTCTTCCCCCCGCTGTTAGGGGGATCAGAATGACACAATGGGGTTGAACAACAGCCCCTTTTTGTGTTTGAATAAAAAATCGGGGATGAATTCCCCGCACTATTAAAATCCTGAATTGTCGATGAAGGATTTTTATCATTTATAAAAAAACATCAGATTCAAACCAGAGGGTTTGAGTTACTGCTGTTCTTTTTCTTCCTCTTTTATTATCAGAACGAACCTTTTGTTTTTTCCTCTTTTAACCGTTAATAAAAATTGATCCCTGTTGTCAAGCTTTTCCAGAGCATCTTTGAAATCATCTAAGGTTTCGATACTTAGATCCTCTATTTTTATAATCACATCCGATTCGGAAAGCTCCCCTTTGCTGGCGGGGCTTCCTACCTCGACATATGATACTATAACCCCTACCCTATCCTCCAACCTGTATCTTTTGTACATGGCATCGGTTATCTCCTCAACGGTGAAGCCCAAATCTGTCTCGTATTCATCCGGTTTCACTTTTGGCTTTTGACCGATTTCCACTTCCATCTCTATAAGATTTTCACCTCTTTTGATTTTCAGTTTGGCTTTATCCTCCGGTTTGGTCTGAGAGATAAGTAGATTGAATTTGTTTAAATCTTCATCCTTTTCAGCTTTTACCCTTTCTCCCTGATACTCGATAATTATATCCCCGGATAGAAGTCCAGAGGCTTCCGCAGGTGAATCCGGTTCCACGTCCGAAACGATAATGCCCTCCAGACCCTCATCCTCGAAATATCTGGCAAGATCTCTATTGAGAGGTTGGATCTCAATTCCTATCCAGCCCCTTTCTATGGTTCCGGATAAAAGAAGTTTATCTTTGACCTCAATGGCTGTGTTTATTGGAATGGTAAATCCCTGTCCCCTCCCTACCCAGACCGAGTTTATTCCTATTACCTCCCCTTTCAGGTTGACCAGAGGACCACCGGATGAGCCCGGATCAATGGCTGCATCGGTTTGAATGAACTCGTTTATGGGCTGTATCTCCACCGGTAGATTGGGCAATACTCTTCCTATCCCGCTTATTATCCCAAAGGACACGGTTCGGTCAAACCCGTAAGGATTTCCCACAGCAATTACCCATTCCCCCACCTCAACCTTTTCCGAATCGCCCAAATTCGCCACAATTAAATTCTCGCCTGTTTTTATTTTAATCAGGGCTAAATCGGTGAGCTTATCTGTTCCGATGAGTTCTGCGGAATATTCGAGCTTGCTTGCCAGGGTTACGGTGATCGATTGAGCCTTATCCACCACATGTTCGTTGGTAAGAATCAAACCATCTTTATCCACGATCAGACCTGAGGCTAAGGATTTGTACTTGAAACTCTCAGATTTTTTAACCACCTCGATATGGACAACCGAGGGTTTAATTGAATTCGAGACCGAAATTATGACCTCCTCTAAATCGTCAAAAAGCCTTAAGATTCTCTGGGTCTTTTGTGAGGCAAATGAATTGCTCCAGAGGGTCAGTAAAACAACTGCTAAAATAAAAAAAAGTCTTCTCATTTTTATCCTCCTAAGATTACGCTAAGTAAATATAAAATATTTTTGGGTCAAGGAAAAAATGTTCAACAACTGCAAAACATAAATAGATTTATTGCGTATTAGTTTTTGAATTATGTTTCGTACTTTCACCACAAGGCTTGCTTTTGAACAAAAAGAACTCCCCTTTTTCTTAATTTTACCGAAGTTAGTAAGGTAGAGCTAAAAAAAGGTTTTTTATAAAAACTTGTATAAAAAATTGCAAAAAACGTATTAAAAAGTGGGTAAAAGACTATGCGTAAACTTAGAAATCCAGGGATTTTAGCATTTTTAGCTTTGATCTTCATAATCTTTGGGATTCTGATTTCCTCAAATTTCAATATTACCATTTCAAAAAAAGAAGCTTTTTCTGAAAAAGCTTTCTCGGAAGGAAGTTCTGTTTTCGATTCCGGGGAGAGTCCTTTCGCTAAGGTAGCTGAGATGGTAAGCCCTTCGGTGGTTAATATCTCTGCTGAGAAGGTGGTGGAAAGGTCATCTGGATACATTCCCTTCGATGAATTCTACAGAAGATTTTTCGGAGAAGAGCCTCCGGAAAAGTCTGTACCTCAAGAGAAATACAGAACCTCCAGCTTGGGATCTGGTTTTGTTATCAGAGAGGATGGATATATATTGACCAATAACCATGTGGTATCAGGTGCGGATAAGATATGGGTTAAGCTTTCGGATGGTTCTGAATACAAGGCTGAACTTCTGGGACAAGATCAGGAAACGGATATAGCAGTTTTGAAAATAGAACCGGAGGGAGATTTGCCTGTGGTCACCTTGGGCAATTCCGACTCGATTAAGGTTGGGGACTGGGCAGTCGCTATTGGTAATCCCTTCCCGCAGTTGGGCTTGGATAGAACCGTAACCGTGGGGGTGATAAGTGCTGTGGGACGGGGAAATCTCTATTTTGGAGAGGAGATGACACCCTCTTACCAGAATTACATCCAGACCGACGCATCCATCAATCCAGGAAATTCAGGAGGACCTCTGGTTAACATTGGTGGGGAGGTCATCGGGATAAATTCCGCCATTACCAACCCGACCGGTATGAGATTTAACATCGGGATAGGATTTGCCATCCCGGTCAACTTGGCCAAATCGGTTCTGCCCGATCTTATGGCCGGGAGAAGCGTCACCAGAGGCTATCTGGGGATTTACATCGGAAACGTGACCCACGATTTGGCTGAGGCTTTGGACTTATCTTCAACCGACGGGATTATCGTAAATCAGGTTCAGGAAGGCACCCCGGCGGAGGGGGCAGGGCTTTTAAGGGGAGACGTGGTTATTGAATTCAATGGCAAGAAGGTTGAGAATGTCCAGCAGTTCATGTTTATGGTAGCTAAGACCTCACCCGATACCGAGGTGGAATTAAAAATTATAAGGGACGGTAAAGAAAAAATTCTCAGGTCAAGATTGGGGAGCAAGTCGGATTTCGTTGCCCAAGCGGAACCGGAGAAGAAGGAACAGAAGGGGAAATGGCTGGGACTGACGGTAAATACCTCAACCAAGCAGCTTGCTGCACAATACAAGGTTAAGTGGGCACCCGGTGTGCTGGTGGTCTCGGTTGAACCCGGTAGCGCCGCGGATAAAAAGGGAATAAGGGAAGGGGATATCATAATGGAAATCGACCAGAGTGAGGTTGAGAATCTATCCGATTATGAGAGAATAATCGATTCTTTGAAAGACAGGGGAAAAGCAATACCATTTTTAATCTCCAGAAATGGCAATACCATCTTTTTAGCGATTAAACCTTGATGGACTCTCTTCGAGAAAGGAGGAACCATAAAAGTTGGCAAAGCAGTCAAGAAGGTATAGAGACGAGGACCGATCTTTAGACCTGTATTTAAAGGAGATCGGTGAAACTCCTCTTATTACTCCTCGAGAGGAGGTTGATTTAGCTAAAAGGATTCGTCAGGGAGATGAGAGTGCCCTGGAAAAATTAACCAAGGCTAATTTACGCTTTGTGGTAAGCGTGGCAAAACAATATCAGAACCAGGGGCTCTCCTTAGCTGATCTGATAAATGAGGGGAATATCGGTCTTATCAAGGCAGCCAGAAGGTTTGATGAGACCAGGGGGTTCAAGTTCATCTCTTATGCGGTTTGGTGGATAAGACAGGCGATATTGCAGGCTCTGGCAGAGCAGTCGAGGATTGTCAGGCTTCCTTTGAACCGGGTCGGAACCCTGCATAAGATAGGCAAGATCTCCAATACCTTAGAGCAGGAGTACGGTAGAGAACCTTCTGCGGATGAGATTGCCAGGGAGCTGCAGCTCTCCGAGACGGAGGTATCGGATACCCTTAAGATCTCCAACTCGCATCTGTCTCTGGATGCCCCTTTTGCGGTTTCCGAGGACAATTCGTTAATCGACGTTCTGGAGGATGAGCTCCAACCAGCACCGGACAGGGACCTTCTGGAGGAATCCTTGCGAATAGAGATCGAGAAAGCTCTGGACAGCCTATCTGCTCGTGAAGCTGAGGTGGTTAACCTTTATTTTGGCTTGAATCACGAGAAGGCTTTAACTTTGGAGGAGATCGGTGCCAGGTTCAACCTCACCCGGGAGAGGGTTAGACAGATAAAGGAGAAGGCGATAAGAAGGCTGCGACACGCTTCCCGGAGCAAATCCCTGAGAGCATATATAAATTAAAAATTTAAAAAGAAAAATTGAAAGCCCTGGGCGAGTTACCCGGGGCTTTTTTATTTATTCTGGAGTGCAACAATTTATTGTTGCAAGCGAAAACAGGTTTTCGCACTCCGGTTATAAATTATGGGACTTCTCCAAAAGGGTTGCTAAAAGATGTCTGGTACGAAGCATTCATACAAAAGTTTTTAATCCTTTATGCCCGCTGATATATGGAAATCAAACAGGATTACTTGTACTCACCCCCTTTTCATTCCCCCTCTCTTAAAAAGAGAGGGGGATAGGGGGTGAGTTACCTACCTTGCCAAACGACCTAAATTTATAAATCTGTTCCTCTTATCAAGAACTGTAGCAACTAAATTGGAAAAGAACCTAAATTATTAACATTCCTCAGATACCATTTTCCAGAACTCCTCAGGAGTTTTTCTCTCTGCTTTTATTTCAAAAGGACAGGGTCCGGTTTTGTCACGATTTGATATATAAGGGACTATTTTAAGGAAGAGGTAAGGGATTTGATATTTCTTTAACACTTTCTCCGCTTTTTCGCTTCCTAAAACTCCATAAACCTTTTTAACCTTTAAAAAAACGAAAAGTAAAGCCACTGCCTGCCCCACTATTTTATCGTATATCACTACGTTTTTCAGCGAGGTCCCGAATTTCCTTATGAAATCAACCACCGGCTTTATACCCTGGCCGGACAGGTCTTCTTTATCCGAGTGGTAGATAATCACCTCATCCAACAGGATCACCAGATCCCAGGCACCCCGGGCAAAATCGTTCAGCTTTTTATTTTCCTCTGGGGACAATTCTTTCATTTTTTAAGCTTTAGTTTTATGTACTTATCCAAAGAAAAAAAGGGATAAATTACCTGATATCAATAAAAAGCTACAAAAGCAAACTTGTTTATTCAAAGGAAGTTGGTCTGCCTTCAGGAGTCGTTTTTTGCATTTTGGCTTCTTTTGGTCTGGCTCCGAAACGGGTTATGATTACCGATCCCAAGCCTGTGGTCACAATTATCGAGAAGGTTACCCAGTAAACCACCGTTAAGGTGGTGGAGAGAGGCAAAAGAGCGTGCCCCCAAACGCCAGTTAATACTCCAAGAAATGCGATCGAATCTATCGCAATTATTCCCAAAAGGACGGTTAGAAGAGGTGTTTGGGGTTTAATTTTCGTGTTTTGTTTTATCTTCTCCCCGATAAACAGGGATGCTGCAGTATAGCCTACTATAGTTGCCACAATTAGAACCAAAGGTAAAAGTATAGCCAGAGGTATTCCTATTATAGTTATCAGAAGAAGAACAAAAGCCGGCAGGAACAAAATCCAGGCTAAAAGTCCGATCAAAAGCGATTTCAAGAATTCGTTTTCAACTTTATCCTTTACTTTGCCGACGTTTTTGGGCACAACCGAGAAAACGATCATTCCTAAGAAGAGAAAAATTAATATTTTCACCATCCAGGCCAAAATCCCGAAACCTCTGGGGATTATTTTGGGTTGGATGATAATCGAGGGGAAATTAGCTCCAGGGATATTCCCCTTTACTTCCACCTTTTCCCCTTTTATTATCCCTCCGGGTTCTACAGTAACCTCCCCTCCCACGCTGGTTACGTCTTCCTCTATTATCCCCACTGAGGTAACCAGGATATCACCCCAGATCGACACCACATTTCCATCGACCACACCTTTAACCACTACGTCCCCGCCTATGGCGGTTACATCACCGTCTACCTCTTCATCCTGGTCTATTATGATATCAGTTCCTGCCCTTACGATATCCTTTCGAATTAAAGAACGCTTTCTTTCCTTGGCTTTTTCGATTTTTTTATCGGTGGTGATTCTTTCGATCTTTTTTGGTTGATATTTGTATTCTTTCCCCTCCGGAGTCACCAGATTTATTTCTTCATCGCTGATCTCTATTTCTATGACTTTCAGGGTATCGATGGTCCAGATCTCTTTTTCCTGGGAGAGGATTTCACTAAAGGAGAATAACAAAAATGTAAAAGGGAGAAAAAGAACTATTATTTTTTTCATCCAGTACATAGAAGTTGCCTTTTTTAATACTCCTTGATAGTTATATCTCCACTGGTAGTGAAGATGTTAATTTCGGATTCCCCATTCCCCATTTCTCCAACCAGAAGTTTTCGTGAAAAGCTATCCAAGGTTAAGGAGACTTTGGAATGGATGGTTCCGCTGGAAGTTTCCAGTTTAACTTTTGCATCGGCATCCTTTTGAATGTAAAGATAGACATCACCGCTTAATGTTTCCAGGGAATATCGGTGGTCTTCTGTCACCTTTGTTTTGGCTTTGATGGTTCCGCTTATGGATTCAAGATCAAGAGAGCCCTTTTTTTGAAGGATATCCACATCACCGGAGGCGGAGGTTGCTTCTATGTTACCATCGATTTCCTGTAGCGTAATGTCCCCGGAGGTAACGCTTATTTCCGCTTCACCCTCCAAGTTGTCAATTTCCACATCTCCGCTGGTGCACTCGATCCTCAGATCCCCTTCGATTTTACTCAACTCTATATCGGAGCTTGTGCCTTTGATTCTAATTTTGCCTGAGATATCCCAAAAAATTACATCCCCCGAGGTGCAGGAGGTGACGATCTCTCCGAAAGCCTCTTCGATGGTGATGTCACCTGAAGTCGTGGATACGTTGATATTCTCCCTGATCCCTTCGATATCCACATTCGCTGAGGTGGTTTTCAAATCCAATTTGGTTTTCTCCGGCACAAGAATATGATAATACACTTTTACCTTTTCATCTTGAAAAAGTCTGAACCTGGGGTACTGGGTGCGTATTATCACTTCGGAGTCTCTTTTCCTGGTTTTTATTTTGGTATCTTCAGCTACTTTTTCTGCCCTTTCAAGGTTTTTAGCTTTAACTACCTTTGAGGCTTTAATTATGATCTTGTTTTTCGAATGGGATTTTATTCTGATTTCTCCGGATAGGTTATCCACATAAAGCGAGGGATTTTCAACCACGTCGAATTCTCTGTGAAAATCAATAGTGAACTCTTTCCCCTCAGTCGAAATCGGGTGAAATATTATGCATAAGGCAAAGAATAATAATATTGAAACCAAGCTATGCTTTTTCAACCTCAAAACCTCCTATCTCAGAAATCTCAATTTCTTCTTCAAAAGCTCCCTTCCCCTGAAGATCCTGGCCTTTACCGTGCCGGCTGGAATTCCCAGGATCTCGGATATCTCCTTATAGGATTTTTCCTTTTTATGTCGGTATACAATCACCTCTCGGTATTTTTTAGGCAGGGCCTGGATGGCTTTGTCTATGGAGAATCTTTTCTTTTTGGCCACAAGTTCTTTCTCGGGATTATAAGTCCAATCCTTGGGCTCAAAGCTTAACTTACCATATTTGGTTTCAATTTTTTGATCCAAAGATAGGGTGATTATCTTTTTCTTCCTCAGATAGTCGATGGAGTTATTGACTGCTATTCGGTAAAGCCAGGTGGTGAAACGAAATTGTGATTTGTAGGTTGAGAGAGAGCTATAGGCTTTTAAAAAAGTTTCCTGCATAAGGTCTTTTGTCTCCTCCGGGTCTTTTATAATTTTATATATTACATGGTAGACCGACCTTTGATATCTCTGCACTAAATTCTCAAATGCTTTTTTGTTGCCTTTCAGGGCTTGTTGAACAAGTAAGTCCTCTTTTTTTTTGTCTTCGTCTGTCCTTTTTTTGAATACGGGTTTGTTCATTTTTAGTTTCATCAAAAATACCAAAATTCCCTCTAAAAAACAATCAAAAAATGTATGCGGGGAAATCAATATTTTATGGTTTTTTGCCCATATCAAAGAGAAAATCAAATTGAATTTTGGTTTTCGCGGGATTTCTGGTTGCCTCTAACCTCAAATCATTAAATCCACTACCAGGTTCTTTCAAATAACTCTCCTTTCTTTTATCTGGCACAGCTGTTGCATATTGTAAAAAAGAAAAAGGTGGGAAGCGATGCCAAAAAAAATCAAAAAGTCAAATCCGATCAAAAATTCGGAGAAGACCTGCTGGCACATATACAGCTTACAGAACTTAAATTCTGAAAAGTTCATTAAGGTGGTAAACAAGATATTGAGAAGGGAATATATTCTTATAAAATAGCAAATTCAGATTCAGCAAAACACCTCCTGCTTTTGATCAGCTCAATGTGGATTTTGTTAATCTTTTATAAACCAATGACTTAAAATTCGTTGGCTTTTATTCTTTATAAACAAAATTCAAATTCTTCTATATCATTTCAAGATTTTTAGTAAAAAACCGATAAAAACAGATGTTGAACAAAAAGTAAGAGGATTTAACATTTTTTGTTAATCTATATCTTTTTCAACAACTTTTGAAGCTCTTAGGAGATAAGTTTACTTCAGTTCTATATCCTGCATTAAGCTAAAATATTCCAATTGAAGAACCTATAAGAAAAAGATTAAAAAATTTTTTAGTTCAAAGTGAAAAAAAACTTGACATTAAGAATTGATAGCATAAATTTAGTCAAAATAAATTACAGAGGGTTTTTATGTTTATGAAAGATAAGAAATTGACTTTTTTGTTAGTTCCAACCAGAGGAAAGACATATCATAAGAAGATCTCTTGGCACTTAATTTGTTCTGCCGCAGTGGTTTTAGTCTTGTTTTTTGGATTAGGACTCTTTTCGGTGGTAAGCTACCTTAAGCTTGATTTTGATCGAAAGGAACTGTCTTCTCTGAGGGATCAGAACAAGTACCTGGAGAGTGAGATCTCAGATTTATATACAGTCGTTTCTCAACTAAAGGATCAAATGGATTTTTTGATTCAAAAGGAGAAGAGCGTAAGAATGATTTTTGGTTTGCCTGAGGTTGATGATGCGATAAGGGAGGTGGGAGTAGGTGGTCCCGACCTGGCTTTTTCTCCTTACCGATCAGAGAGAGCTGAGAAAGTTAAGTTAGCTACCACGGAGTTGAACAAACTTTTAAGACAGGCGAAATTTGAAGAAGAGAGTTTCGATCAAATTTACGAAGAATTGGTTTCAAAAAAAGAGGTTTTAGATCATACCCCTTCGATCTGGCCTGCCCAGGGCTATGTAAGCAGAGGATTTGGTCTTAAACCTTCGCCTTTTACCGGTCTTAAGCAACCTCACCTGGGTATAGATATTGCCGCTCCCAAGGGGACTCCGGTACGGTCAACTGCTGATGGTGTCGTCGATTATACTGGATGGCACAAGGGACTGGGTAAACTGATCGCAGTGGATCATGGCCACGGATACGAGACCCGCTACGGGCATTTGAATCAGATAAAGGTAAAAAAGGGGCAGAGGATAAAAAGGGGTGAGCTGATCGGTACTGTAGGAAACACAGGTTATTCCACTGGACCCCACCTGCATTACGAGGTTCATTTTAAAGGAGAGGCTGTAAATCCACGAAAATATATCCTATCTGAAAAATTCGTTGTGGATTAATTTTTTGTGAATTAGAAATAAAAACCACAAGTTCTATCGGGGCTTTTAATTTTTGCAAGATGAGAATTAAACCCGAATATCTGGTATCCGCTTGTCTTGCAGGAGAAAGGTGTAGATACAATGGTATGAGTTCAGCAGATAGGGAAGTGATTTTTTTAGTGGATAACGGACTGGCTGTACCCGTATGTCCTGAAAAGCTGGGTGGATTACCCATACCCAGACCGAAGGTTGAGATAGAAAAAGGCGATGGGAAAGACGTTTTGTCTTCAAGAAGTAAAGTTGTCAATGAAAAGGGAGAAGACGTCACTTCTGAGATGATAAAGGGTGCCAGGGAAACGTTAAGGATAGCTAAGGGATATAGGATAAAGGCTGCTTATATGAAGAACAAAAGCCCATCTTGCGGGTGCGGAAAAATCTGCAGAAAAGGAAGAATTGTCAAAGGGGATGGAGTTACCGCAGCACTTTTAAAAGATGGAGATATAGAAGTTATACCGAAATGACAGAATGATCTCAAAAAAAACGTTTATTGTGTCAGTGACATCATACCTGGAGATTTTGTATTTAACTGATTAACTTTAAGGAGCTTATGTGAAGAGATGAGTACTGGAGTAAAAAAGCCTTTGGAAATACAGGAAATTTTTGTATCTTTTATTTAGGATTTGTACTTTATAAGAAAGTGGTTATTTATCTAAAGGATTCATGGAGGGTCTTTTTGATAAATACATTTAATTTTTCAGATCTGTGATTGCAAAAAAAACTGTAAAGTATAAGTAGGCAAACGTCCCAAAAACCATAAACGTAGAAATTTAGAGCCGTCCAATGGATATTAAAAGGCTCGGAGAGAAGAAGTCAGAGCTAAAAAAAACCAAGTCCTTTGGTGATGAGAAGGGCTTAAAAGAGATAATTAAAAAAGCAAAGGGAGGTGACCAGAAGGCATTTCAAGAGTTAGTAGAGAGGTTCAAAGCCCAGGTGGCAAGCATCGCTTATAAGATGATAGGGAATTATGAGGATGCCAAAGATATCTCTCAAATAGTTTTCGTAAAGACCTATCAGAATTTGAATCGATTCGACACCTCTAAAAAGCTTTCCACTTGGCTTTACCGAATAACCATTAATGCCAGCATCGATTTTATAAGGAAGCATAGAAAACATCGACATGAGACTCTGGAAAGCGTAGGGGGGGAGCTTAAAGAGAAAAAATCTAATGTGGAGAGATCTTATCAGAGAAACCTGATAAGATGGGCTATAAAAAAAGCAATGAGCGTTCTAAATGACAAGCAGAAATCGGTTTTCGTCCTCAGGGATCTGGAAGGCCTGGATATAAAAGAGGTAGCTGAGATAACCAGCATGCCTCAGGCAACGGTAAGATGGTATCTGCACCGTGCACGTTCCAAACTGAGAGATGAGCTGTTGAGACACTATTCAGGGATTTTAGAAGGGTCGGGGATTAAATATGAACTGTAAAAAGATAAGGAAGCTGATCTTAAATTATTGGGACCTGACCGGAGAGGAGAAAAAAGCACTTGACCAGCACCTCCGAGATTGTCCCTTATGTGCTAAGGAATTCGATTTCTATAATAATTCCATTGAGATGATAAAAAATAGCTTTAAATTCGAAGCGGGAGAAAACTTTTGGGAACTCTATGAATCCGTTTTATCTCATAAGTTATCCAATATTTCAGCAAAAAACCGGATCTTAAACTGGCTGGATGATTTCTTCCAATTTCTCAAAACACCAATTTTAGGACCCTTGCCTGCATATGTATTTTCCATCCTGATATTTTTGTTTGTCCTTTTAGGTTTGTACCCTGCTTTTCATTCAAGAACCTTATCCGAGGGGTTTGAGAACAATTTAGTTATAAATGATGAAGAGATATTTTCTTCAATAGACGATGGGGGTGTGACAATCTATTCGGTGGATAAAAAGTGAATTTCTGGTCGATGAATGATCTTACTGCAAAATCTTTTCTTTTCAGATTTCTGATTTTTTCCCTTTTTTTATTAAGCTGTTCCGGTACCAGGAACACCTTGGAGGAGATAGAGAAGAATCTATCCCAGATAATGGATAAGGCGGGGCCTTCAATAGTTTTCATCTCCGCCAAAAACAAAGATCTGGGTCTTGAAAAATATGGGGTGGGCGTGATATTAGACCAGGAACATATTCTGACCTTGGAGAACATCCTGAGTAATGTGGATCAGGTGACTGTAACCCTGCAGAGTGGAGAGGTGATAGAGGATTCGGAGATAAAAGAGATACTATGCGATTTCGAAACGGATGTAAGCCTGCTTAGAATTCAAAAGAAGGACTTAAAGCCGGTTAGAATAGCTGAAAAAATACAGAGTGGGAACCTGGGCATTGTCCTGGGAAATACCAGATATTCCAAGGGACTGCAGGCGAGCTTGGTAACGGTTGGAAACTCTTGGATCGGAGGGATGGATGGTTACGATAAAAACCTATTGCTGTTAAACATCCCCTGTTCCATATATTACTGTGGAACCCCGGTTTTTAATAACAGGGGTGAGCTTATGGGTTTGATAGAAGGGAAGGTTGAGGGGGAAAAGAATATGGTTTTACTTCTGCCAGCAACCACCTGCAAGGAGATTGGAAAGATCCTCAAGAAAAATGGTGAGGTCAAAAGGGGCTGGATCGGTATCCACTCCGAGATTGAAGAGGACTTTGAGGGAGAGGCAGGAGTTCTGATAACCAAGGTATTTGAGAAAAGTCCCGCATCTCGGGCGGGACTTAAGGAAGGTGACCTGATCATAAATTGTCAGGGTAGTCGAATCAAAAGTAAACTCGAGCTGAAAAGGATGATCTCGCGATTGAGCAGAGGCTCGGAGGCGGATTTTACATTAATTCGGAATGGTAAAAGACTGCAAAAAAAGGTGGTTGTTCAGGAGGCAGAGGAGATCCCCATAAAAAGAAGATGTGCTGACAAGTCGATTTAGAAACTTTTAGTCATTTTCCTTGTATATATTATAAAGTATGCTTTTTATGCATGCTTTTTTTATGTTCTTAAATAAAGAAAAAAGGAGTAAAAGAAAAGATGAATAGATTTGTAAGTTTTCTTCTGGTGTTTTTCTTGGGTGTAATTGCCGCAGGCATCGGCTACTCGATTTTATCAGATGCCAAAAAGGAAAGTTCGGGTAAGAAGGATTTGAGTTTTCTGGATAAGCCTTTGGAAAATGCCTACGCTTACCCGGAATATTCGGATATAGAAAACTCGCGCCAGAATGCGATAGTAAAGGCTGCAAAGGCGGTGGGTCCCTCGGTGGTCTCGGTGAGCGTGGTTCAGACCAGGGTGGTAAGGGAATCGCCTTTTTTTTCTCCTTTCGAGGATGAGTTTTTCAATCAGTTCTGGGGGAGATTTTTCGGACCCAAAGAATACAAGGAGAAAATCTACGGGCTGGGATCGGGATTTATAATAAGCGAGGATGGATACGTTTTGACCAACGAGCATGTGGTAATAGGTGCTGACCAGATCAAGGTTACTTTGACCAATGGGGAAGAGTATGAGGCGGAAATTGTGGGTTCGGATGAGAATTTGGATCTGGTGGTCCTGAAAATAAAGGCGGAGAAACTTTCTCAGGTAACCCTGGGCGACTCCGACGATCTGATTATCGGCGAATGGTCAATAGCTCTGGGAAATCCCTTCGGATATCTTCTGGACGATCCCAATCCTTCTGTTACCGTTGGGGTGATTTCTGCTTTGAACCGGGATATCAAGATGGAGAAGGAGCAGAGGCGGATTTATCGGAAGATGATTCAGACCGATGCAGCGATAAACCCGGGCAATTCCGGAGGACCGCTGGTCAACGCCAGAGGGGAGGTGATAGGGATAAATACTTTTATCTTCACCACATCCCGGGGCTCCGAAGGTATCGGTTTTGCCATTCCTATAAACAAGGCCAAAAGGGTGCTTTACGATCTTATCCAATTCGGTAAAGTTAACAAATCATGGGCAGGGGTGAAGGTCCAGAACTTAACTCCCCTTTTAGCTCAGAGCCTGAATCTGGACAGGGCTAAAGGGGTGATAATAACCGATGTTTATCCCGACTCTCCGGCTGAGAAAAAAGGATTGAAAAGGGGGGATGTCATAACCAGCGTAAACGAAAAAAAGGTAAAGGACAGCTTTGATTGGGAGGATCTAACCACCTATTCTAAGCCAGGTGAAAGGTTGGAGATCTCCTATATCCGTAAAGGGGAGGTTAAAAAGATTCAGTTTAAAACTGAGAAACTGGATACGGAGATTAAGGGTGAATACCGAAGCAAACTGGGGATGATGGTTGCTAACATCACTCCCCAGTTAGCCTTCCAGTTGGATTTAAATGATACCAATGGAGCTTTTATAACCTCGGTTGAGGAAAAAAGCAAGGCGGACAGATTGGGTTTGAGAAAAAAGGATATTATCAAAGGAATTAACAACCTGGAGATTTCGAATGTGGCTGATTTTAAAGAGATAGAGGAAAAAATCCAGAGTAATAGAAAAGCCGTATTGTTTGTGGAAAGGGAGCGGGAGATTTATTATTTGACCTTCACCTATTGATTTTTCACTAACTTTTGGTAGACTCTTTAAGTAAAATTATTACAGAATAAAGTTGAAATTATTTTAGAAGAGATTATATTTTAAGATAAATTGCGCCCATAGCTCAATTGGATAGAGCGTCTGACTACGGATCAGAAGGTTGGAGGTTCGAGTCCTCCTGGGCGTATTTTTTTTATATCAATAAATATTTTAGCGATGATGAAGCTCCGCTGTGATAAGTCCCTCTTTATGGGACGAAGCGATTTATGTAAGGGAAAGGCTTATTGAGCAAAGTGAAATCCTCTGCCCAAGCTGGGGCACCTCCCATACATTCTCAGTTTATTTATTAGATAAAAACGCAGGTTGGATTCAACCTGCGTTAGACTTTTTAAAATTAATATTTAAGGTTTATTTTAAAAATAAAGATTTCGAAAACTCTTAAGTTCTTAAGACCACGCTTATGATCAAAGCTAAGCAAACTATCAGTATCACCATAGCAATAACCAGATGAATATTTTCTTGAAACCATTGACTCTTTGGAGGAGGAGGTGGTGGAGGTGGTGGAGGAACCTCAACTTTTATCACCGAGGTATCCTTTACCTCCTCTTGGATCAGGCGATTGTAAACCCAGGCAACTGTGTCCTCAAAAACTATCTTGGTCCAATTCTCCTCTTTAATTAAGAGTAAATACTTTTTCCCCTGCTCCGCTTTTCCCACAACGGACTGTCCGGTGGAGGGACCAGCTCTAAGGTTGGTTTTGTCCTTTATCAAAACCGCATCCTTGAAAACCAGAGAATCTCTGTAGGTTGGCTCAGCACCTTCCTCTTGAGCAAAAACATAAAAAGAAGAAAAACTAACGAGTAAAAAAAGGATAATAACTGTTCCCCAAAAAATCTTTTTCATTCTATCCTCCGAGTTTATTTTATTGACCAATTGCCTTGACTTTCATATCCTGAGTTTTAAATTAAAAACGTCAAATTTTGTTTTTATATATAAGTAAAATTTTTCTTTTGGTCAATTAAAAAATTTAGTTTTCTTTTAATTTAGATATTTATGAACAAAAGCGATCAGGAAAAGCTCTGGATGAAGGAGGCTTTAAAAGAGGCTAAGAAGGCTTTTCAAAAAAAGGAGGTTCCTGTGGGGGCGGTGGTGGTGTATGAGAATAAAGTTATCGGAAGAGGACATAATCAAATCGAAACCCTAAACGATCCCACAGCCCATGCGGAGATTTTAGCTATCGGGGCTGCCTCGAATTACCTGAACTCCTGGAGGCTTTCCGGCGCATCCATTTATGCGACGGTTGAGCCCTGCATTATGTGTGCTGGAGCCATCCTTTTGGCAAGGCTGGACAATCTTTTTTTCGGAGCTTCTGATCCTAAAAAGGGAGGCTGCGGATCACTCTATAACCTTTTGCAAGACAGCCGGTTAAATCACCAGGTAAAGATATTTTCCGGGATTTTGGAAAAGAACTGCCAGATTCTCTTAAACCAGTTTTTTGCAGAGATTCGCAAGATAAAAAAGATTTGAAAAAATGGATTACATCCAAAAGAATAAAATCGAGAAAGTTTATTTCAAAACCCTTTATTTTGGACTTTTTCTTAATGTTTTCATCCCGGCGATCTTGATTTTAGTCGGGCTTTTTTTAAAAAGCAAAGGTGTGGGGAAAAATCCCATAAGCTCGATTGATATAGTTCTTTATATACTTTTGGCTGCCAGTATTATCGAGATTTTCTTTATATTCTTTTTCAAGAAGTATTTTTTCTCTAAGGTAGAGCCGGATGAAAACAGTTTTTTACAGATGAATCTGGTCGTTTTCTCCCTAGCTTTATCTCCCACCATATATGGATTTGTGTATTTTATTTTAGGTGGGGAATTGAGGTGGTTTTTAGCCTTCGCGGTTATAACCCTGCTTTGTTTTCGAATATTCAAACCCAACCTTGAAAAAACCGAAGAATTATTTGAGAAAGCTACCCGTATATAAACCAAAAGGATTTTTTTATGGTCAAATAAACTCATAAACTTCTAAACTCTTAAACTGCTTTTACCGGAGAGGTCTCGCCCACCGTAGGTGGGTCCGCCTCAGGCGGAAAAACCGTTGTATGCATTGATTGGATATAAAAATTACCGGAGAGGTGCCGGAGCGGCCGAACGGGGCGGTCTCGAAAACCGTTGTTCCTTTTTGGAACCGGGGGTTCGAATCCCTCCCTCTCCGCTTTAATTGTTTATGCTACAATAAGTGAGGGCTGTGTATCGACTTGATCTTCAGGGCAACGATTAGGTGAGTTTGAGTCTCGTAGGTCCAGCGTAAATAATCTACCACGTAGCAAAATGCTAATCATGGCTGGGTTTTTAGGGGTATCGAATTCTCTGAAAAACGAAACCTGAAAATGATTCACTCGTAATCAATAAGTGAGGATTATAGGTATGGCTGCAAGAGGTGAAGTGACATGTTTATGAAGCCATTTTAAGAGAAAGGAGGATTGATCATGTCTATGTTCAAGGTCGTATCGGTGATTCTATTGATGATTTTTCCCTTTTCCGTCACGGCCCAGACCTTACCAGCTGCTGAAAAGAAGGAATTTGCAAGCCAATCTATTTCAAATTCAATGCGTGGCAAACATGGTACTGCATTGAACGCAGGAATCTTAGGCGGAGTGACTGTAGCGAATGAAGTATCCGTAGGTGGCGTAACAAACAGTGTAGAGGAAAGGGGATTTCTCGGATCAATTGCTTACACCTACTGGATCGAGAACGATTTGGCGGTCAACTTCAGCTTGGGTCTATTTAGCATGGATGTTACTAATTCAGTGCAGGGTTCGGAGGTATCCACAGAAACCGCTACGGTGGTACCGCTACTGTTTGGAGTAAAGTATCAACCCTTCAAACTCACCGACAGCGATGTTCTGAGACCTTATGTATTAGCATCTGTCGGACCTTTCTTTGGATCTGCAACAATAAACCGAGTGGGAGCGAACATTGTTGAAAGTGAGTCTTACTCGGAAACAGCACTGGGTTCCCGCCTTGCGGTAGGTATAGACCTGTCACTCAGCAAATTGTTTACACTCGGCGCTGGTGCTGGCTATTATCTTGTTACCGATTTTAAAAAACGTATCGGATCGGAGAAGAACTATAGCAGTCCCGAGTTCTCCCTATCTTTTGGAATCGTTTTTGGAAGGGGCAAAAAATAATGCAATGGATGCTTAACCATGCCCTCATTACTCACAGTGACCATTGATCGGTAATATTGATCTGCTGGTATCCTTTTTAGCTTCTGACTATTATGTTATTCAGTTCCTTTCCAAATGTTAAGAAAATAGCGCTGCCAATCTGAGCATAGCTTATGCCAGATTTGTGCCATGTTCAAGTCAAGATAACTAAAAACAACTCAAAACAACCATAAAAGGCAAATTCCTGAGTGTCAAGCTCCTAACACCTAATTTGAAGTAGGAGACCAAGATACAAAAGGGGCTTAGTTCGAACCCCTCCCTCTCCGCTTTTTTATTCTACTAACTTTGCTTTTACAGTTTTTCAGAAAAGAACAGACTCAAAAAAAGCCAGTTTCAAAAATAGAATATTTCTCTCGTATAAAGTAACTACAAGTAACCATTTTACCTGTGGAGGATAGAAATGAAAGAATCTAAGACCTTATCCAGTTTACTTTTGATCAGCATTCTTTCCCTTATGCTTGGTTTTTTATTTTTAGCAGGATGCGCAAAGGAAACTGAGACTGAAATCAAGAAAGAGAAAGCTCCAATAGAAAAGATGAAAAAACCCAAAGTTGAGGGAATCAATGAATTTCATGAGGTTTTATTTCCGGTCTGGCATACATATTTTCCAGAGGCGGATTTTGAGTCTATAAAAGAATCGGTTCCTGAATTCGAAAGGACAATGGAAATACTAATGAAAGCCGAACTGCCTCAATTTTATCACACTGTTAAGGATGATTTTGAGGACAAAAGGGAAGATTTGAGCATAGCAATTGAAAAGTTAGGAATAGTCGCACAAATCGGCGATGATAAAGAGCTGGCACAAGCAGTTGAGGATGTGCATACCGCTTTTGAAAAGATGGCACGGGTTTTAGCTCCCAGGATAAAAGAGTTGGATGATTTTCATCTGGTCTTGTACCCGCTCTGGCATCAGGCTATGCCTAAAAAGGATTATCAGGCTATAAAGGCAGCCATACCCTCACTTAAGACAAAAATGGATGCTCTGATGATGGCGGAGCTTCCAGAGAAGTTCAAGGGTATAGAGCTTCAGTTTGTCGAGAAAAGAGATGTGCTGAATAATGCTGTTTTGGAGCTTTCTGATGTATGTCAAAAAAACGAAGATCAAAAGATAATCGATAAGTTGACTCAAATGCATGAGGCTTATCTTAGGTTGGATGAGGTTTTTGAATAATCTTTTTGTGTATTCAAACAGAAAGCCCGCTTTATGCGGGCTTTTCTTTATCAATGGTATTCAATAAAAATATATTTTATTGCTTCTGATGTACCGACATTAGGAAATGCCGATTGATTAAAGCTTAGGGAATTCCTATGTTCAACATCCTTCAGATTACCATAACATCATAGATTTATTTATCTGGATTCGAGGGTGAATGCCAGCCCGAGGCTTTCCAGTTTCTCTTTTTCTGGTTTGGACGTTTTCGGATCCCAGCCTCTTTTTAGATAGTAATCCTCCAAAAGCTTTTTGAATTCTTCTTGGTCCAGGACCGATCCTTTGCCCGGACCAGTGCTTAACGGCTCCTCAAAGAATCTATCAGGTAGTTTGTCATCCTCCCGCGTGAAACCCTCTCTGAAGTTGAACATCTTTTCCAGATTGAAAATACGCTCCCCAGCTTTTAAATACTCCTCTTTGGTCCATTCTATTCCGGTAACCGCGGATAGAAGGTTTTGCAGACCGTCCTCTCCAAATCCTTCGCTGGCAAAAAGGCAAACACCGGTGGAATCCATCATGGCGGTGGAGTCCTGATCCTCCGGAGTTCTTCCATTGAGATGACAGGCGCCGCGGTTTGACGTGACGTAACTTATTCCCATCCCGGGATCGACGTGAACGTTCCAGGCAGCAAGTTCATGACCCTTGACATGAATGGCGAATTTGTGTGAGTCCTTTCCGATTTTCTCAGTCAGTGCCTTTACCCCTTTGGAGGCAAGATCACCGATGCCATCCCGATAAGCGATCTTGTTGATCGTCTTCAGCACAGCGTCTACGTTTCCCCAGGTCAGGTCGATTCCATCCAAAAAGGTTTTATCGATGTTTCCTTTTTCGTAGTTCTCCATCAAAAAGCCGATAACGTTTCCGGCTGAGATGATGTCCATTCCGTAATCGTCACCGGCAAAGATCTCCTTTAAAAGTCCTCCTAAATCAGATACCATAAGATTGGATCCAAACATCGTCCCGGTCTCGTACTCGGGTCCGTCGTGCACCAAACCAGGATAGGAGCCTGTTTTTATAAATCCGCTTTTTTTGCAGGAGAGGGGACAGCAAAAGCAAGCAAAATCCCTGATCCAGGCTTTTTGCCTGGCCGCCTCATATCCGATCTGGTCAATCTCCTCGAAGGTGCCTTCTCTGAAATTTTTCACTGCCTGAGATCCTCTGCCACTTGACCAGGGAAGTGCTCCAGCAGTTCCAGCATATCTCCACCGCATTGTGGATTCGGTTCCCTTGAAACCTCTCCTTGCCTCTTCGAGAAATTGAATAAACCGGCCGTGATCTGCCACCTCAGGCATCTTGGTTCCCCTGACCGCAATGGCTTTAAGATTTTTCGATCCCATCACGCATCCGGTGCCTCCTCTTCCCGCAGCCC
>Ga0111201_1011_pt1 | contig 33638 bp, 26 predicted proteins | sample DeeMarSWOR324_28_FD_80375 | JGI IMG/M metagenome (GOLD analysis project Ga0111201, IMG submission 80375) | candidate division Zixibacteria bacterium SM23_73_2 | reverse complement strand
AGATCCGAGACCCCTTCGAAATCCCCACCCGCGTCCGGATTGTCAGCTACAAAAAGAATCCTTTTCCTCCAGCTCTGGTCAGGCAGCATCCTCTCATATTGAATAGTCTTACCCACCATATTCTCTATATCAGAGACGCTTTGTCCCGAGAGCCTTCCTATCAAAAGGTCAGCAAGATCATCCTCCCCGTCAACGCAGGCAAACCAGCTGTCAGATCCTATCTCGGTGAAGCGCCCATCCGAGGCGATGAAAAGATGAGTGGGAACGTAATTTATGTTCTGATCCAGGTAACCTTTGAAATCGTAACTGGCATCTCCAATCAAAAGAACGTAGGTCGGTTGGGGAAGCTGCCAGTTGAAGTAAGCATGGGACAGGAAATCCTTGAGAGCAGAGGGATCGAAATTCCCATGGTTGAACTCATCGTAAATATCGGTTACTTTAACTACCTTGACTTTTAGACCCTCGCTTTCCCTCAACTCCTTAAGGGGCTTTACCGCCTGGAAAAAATCAGGGTGGGTGATGATAATATAATCAGCTTGATTTGAAGTTGACACAAGATCCGAGGGTTGATCCTTTTCAATCGAAACAGGTGATTTTATTTTTCCCCGGGTCAAAGCCAGATATCTTTTACCCTTTTCAAACTCATCTTGAAATTTTGTGGTGTAGGTCGGTCCCTCAGCATGGACAGAAAAGTCAATTAAATGTTTCACACTGCAGGGATTCGACACCTCAAAAATCTCGATTTGGTTGCTTGTGAAATTTTCAAGTTCAAACTGGATCTTCTCATGGTGGGATAGACCTGATTCCGGAACACCGAATTTTAAAAAATCCTCTGCTGCCCGGTATCTGCGCCAATACCCGATCTCATAATAGTCGATATATAACTGGTTAACGAAAGTTCCGGTGGAGACGCTTTGTATTTTAATCTCGTTTTCTTTTTCCTCAAGAATGGTCTGGGCAAAATAAACCGTGGTGTCATATTCGATTTTACCATCCCAGAAAAGGTCTGAGATAACCAAGCTGTTGATTGAGATTTGAACATGATGATCTGGATCCACTGAGGTGTCGTTGGTTTTGCCTCTCAGCACTATTCTAAAACAAAAATCCTCATCCATATCAGCCAGGGCATTTAAATCAACCGTATCCTGCAGAAATTGGATGGGTAGAAGGCTTTTCCAGAACCAGTGTGATTGTTCCCTCCCCTGCCAGACGTTAGGATAATATAACCCGTTTTCCTCCAAATGAACCTGGTATATGTAGCTTTCCAAGGAAGGCAGGATATCCTCAGGATAAACATCCTTTTTTTCCATTCTCAAACCTTTCTCTGCTTCCCAGGTCAGCCAGTAGAAATTCGTGTCCGAATAAGGGCTTTCGTTTTTGGCTCCGTAAAATATGATACAATCCCCCGGGTCAAAGACCTGGTCCTCTTCACCGAAAACTAAAATGCCCATCCTTTGGCCCCTGTTGTAAACATCGATTTTTTCAGGATTCAAAGAGGGGAGGTCAACTCCCGCCCGGGTTAAATCATCATAGGTCAGCTTGTAAATACCGTCTTCCGCAACTTTTATCTTGTAAGCATTTTCAAAAAAGTTGAAATCATGCTTTTTGAAATACGCTTCATTTTGTATATGTCTTTCCTTACCCGGACTGTAATTTAAAATCTTGGATCGGTATACAGGTTCAAAAGGATCTTTTTTTGTGTATAATGTGGGTAATCCGATCTCAGACCTTTTGAACTGTCCTCCAACAAGTTTCACTTTTACCAAAATACTTGTATAAACGATCAGCTGGCCCCTCTGGGGATTGAACTGGAAGGGCAAAAACTTTAGCTGCACCACCTTTTTATCCCTCAGCTTGCCTTGAAAACCCAGCTCAACTATCCTTTGAGGGAAATAGATGTCAGAAGAGTAGAGGTCTTCATCCTTTATATAGTTTTCATAAGTGAATATCTTTCCATCTTTTCTTTGGATCTCAAGTTCAGGAAATGGGCAAATGTGGTAATTGGATTTTAAAGATTTTTCATAATCCAAAATCTCGAGTTCAACTTTTGCTCCCTGTGGAATCTCAACCAGAGTTCCGGAAAAGGGGAGCATTGGTTTGCCTGGCTGGTTTACATAACCAAATCCTTTTGCTTTAATCCTCTGAAAAATTTCCCCACCCTGATAAATATCCTCCTCCTGAAAATCCGAGACCCGAAGTTCGACTATAAGTTCATCTTTTGTTGAGCGAACTAATTCGAGACTATTTTGAAATGGAGCTTTTGGTTTCTGATGTGCACTAAGCAGAGAAAAGAAAAATATAATGGCTAAGATAAGATAAATCCTTTTTTGCAACATAGAATTTTAGCTTTTTCTTCAGATTGAAATATAATAATAAGTTCTTATGATGTTTGTCAAGGCAAAAATTAGCTAAAGCTGGGCTGACAAACCCCAGGAAAAAGATTCCAAACATATAAAAAGCGAGCAAGAGCTTTGCTTGCCCATACGAATTCTGGGGATTTTTATTTTTAAATCTAACAATTACTCATTTTTCTGCAAATCATATAGATACTTTTTTTTTGCTGCTGGTAAAACTAAAGGAGTGTTTAGCTGATTTTTAATTTCATCTGAATTAAATCTAATTTCCCCTTGTTTTTTTGAAGGAAAAGCTTAAAATGTAGGTATGTGCAAAAGACAACCTTTAGCTTTTTTATTCATAACGGTTCTGATCTTCTTTTTAAGTTGTGCTCCTGCTTTAATGAACAAGCAGGCGGAAAAGGAAAAAACCGATGAATATCTTTCTTTCCACCACTTCGTAAAGGGAGAATGGTATCAACTTCAGGGGGAGCTTGACTCGGCCATTTCAGAATATCATAAAGCCCTTAAAGCTGATCCGCAAAAAGAAGAGATCAGATTAGCTTTAGCCAAAGCCCATTATAAAAAAGAGGAATTCGAAAAAGCCTTAAAAGAAGCTTTGTTAATCCAGCCTAAAACCTCGGTGGTCTGGTCATTTTTAGGGGATTTGTATGGTAGGATGCGCCAGATGGAAAAAGCTATAGAATCCTATCAAAAGTCGGTTGAACTCGATTCCACCTATACCCACCCTCTCTGGAATCTGATCTTGCTCTATCAAGCTACCGGCAGGATCAAAGAGGCTGGTTCTGCCTGGAAAAAGATAGTGGAGCTTTATCCCTTCAATTTAGAGGTCAGGCTTCAAGCTGCCTCCTTTTTTTTGAAGAACACGGAATATGACGAGGCTGAAAGGCAATACAAAAAGGCAACTCAGATAGCTCCTGATGACAGGGAAACCTGGCTGGGCCTGGCTCAAACATACGAAGCAATGGATGATCCGGAGAGTGCGATTGAAAGATACCAAAGAGCTTCAAGCATCGGTTACCCCAATGTCTACATCACAAAAAGACTTGTATTTCTTTTAAAGAATCAAGGAAGGTTAAAAGAAGCTATCTCCGAAGCAGAAAAACTGGCAGAACTTACTCCCAAGGACCAGACCACACAGAATATTTTAGCCGAATTGTATATTCTAAACCATCAGATAGATAAAGCCGAATCCCTGCTTACCGCTGTTAAGCAGGATTATCCCTCCGACTATTTCGTCTTTCTTCTATCAGGAAAAGCAGCTTTAGAGAAAAAGGATTTCGCTTCGGCAAAAGAGAATTTCAAAAAGACCACGACCCTTAACGATTCTCTGCCCGATGGCTGGATTTATCTGGGCTTGACCTACCTGGAGGAGGACAGCACCAGAAAGGCTATTGAAGTTTTTCAGGATGGTTTGAAAAATGTGGAGATTAAATCAGGGCTTTATTATTATCTGGGAATATCTCATAATCGTTTAGAGGAGTATGAAAAAGCCTCGGTCTTTTTCCAAAAAGCTGACAGCCTCTCTCCAAACGCTTCCCATATCCTCTTTGGTTTGGGTTCATCTCTGGAGAGAATCGGACAGCTGGACGAATCGATTAAGGTATTCGAAAGGCTTCTTGAGATCGAACCCGAAAACGACCTGGTTTTGAATTATCTTGGTTATACTCTGGCGGATAGAGGAATAAGGCTGGAAGAAGCAAAGATGATGATAGAAAAAGCTCTGGAGAAAAAACCGGATAATCCCGCTTATATAGATTCCTATGGTTGGGTGCTGTTTAAACTGGGAGAGATCGACAGGGCAGAGGAAAATATTAGAAAAGCAGCGGAGCTTCTGGATACCGATGCGGTTATCTTCGAACACCTGGGAGATATCCTGGAGGCAAAAGGGGAAAGGCAGAAAGCGATAGAATACTGGGGAAAAGCTCTGGAGTTTGATCCGGAGAACGAAAACTTAAAGAAAAAGCTGGAAAAGTAGAGAACATCGCTTTAAGGTTGCAGAGAGTAAAAGCATATATCAATATATCCTTAAGGTTTAAATTGGTGTCAGGAATTGGGTCCTGAAATAGTTAATCCTTCTTTCATTTAAATTAAGAGATTTGAATATCAGAAGTAAAAAAAAAGCGATAAGGTTAATAAATCTAACTTTTATAATCCTATTTCTGTTTCATTGCGCCAAACAGGGCATGCCCCCAGGAGGTCCTGAGGATAAGACTCCTCCACGGGTAATCAAAACATCTCCACCAAAGGATTCAGTCCGAGTGAGCCTGGAAACCAAAATCGAGATTTTCTTCTCCGAAAGTATGATGCAGAAAAAAACCCAGGAGGCGGTTTTCGTTTCGCCTTTGCCCAAAACTCCTTTTGAGTTCAAATGGCATAAAAAGAGACTCGAGGTTATTCCACAGGAGCCTCTTTTAAAAGACAAAACCTACGTTGTCAGTTTAGGAACGGATGCTACCGATTCACACGGCAACAGTTTAATCTCACCTTTTTCCTTTGCTTTCTCAACCGGAGACTTAATCGATTCCGGTTTTGTATCCGGTTGTGTTTACTCGGGAAAAAAAGTAGCTCCCGGAATAACTGTCTCAGCCTACCTTTTCGCTCAAAATGAACCAGAGTTACCTTATGTTTTACCTGATTATGTTACCCAGACTGATGAAAAGGGAAGATATGAGCTTAAGAATCTTTCCTTCGGTACTTATAGACTGTTCGCCATAGATGATATCAACAAAGATTTTCTTTTGGATCTTGAATCTGAGCAGGCTGGCATTACAACATCCGACGTTGAATTAAACTACCAATTTTTCAGAAAAGAGAATATGGATTTCTTCCTGTCCAAACAGGATACAACTAAACCCTCTTTAGTCGAATGTGAGGCTTTGAATAAAAATCTAATAAGGGTGACTTTCGACCAACCAATTGACCTGCAAAAACTGGTCAATCCAAAATCATACCTTATCACCTCTGGGGAAAAGCCAAAAAGCACTTTAGAGATCAAGCTGGTGTACTCTCTTCATAACCAAGACCAGAACTCATTTTTGATAACCGATGATCTCGATTCAAAAACAGAATATGAGTTAAAAGTAACAGATTTGACCGATCAATCCGGTAATGAAATCAATCCTGAAAAAAACAAATGCTTTTTTTCTGGCACCGATTCCCCCGATACTGCGAAATTGAAGATCTTGGCAACTTCACCAGAGGATAAAGAGAAAATCGTATCCTTGGATAAAAAGTTAAAAATCTTTTTTGAAAAACCTCCTGAAAAAACCTCGGTGGAGAAAGCTTTTTTATTGAAAGAGAAAGATGGCATCGAAATCAAAGGCCAGTATTTCTGGGTAAATCCGGTAACCTTTGTCTTCGAACCGGAAAGTATCCTTTCAGGAGAAACCGAATATGAAATTGAGTTGAAAGACGAAGTTAAAGACCTTTTCGGGAATTCTCTGGACACAATTCCTTTTGAGGTGAGTTTTGCCACTTTGAATCCGGATACCCTGGGAAGCCTTTCTGGTGAAGTTATGCTTTTATCCGAAAATCAGGATAAAGAAATTTTTGTGACTCTCTCAAAAATAGAATCGCCTGAGCTGGATTACCAGAAACTACTGGAGGCACCCGGGGAATTTTTGTTCGACAGTATTCTTCCTGGAAAATATATATTAAGCGCTTTTGTCGATTTGGATCAGGACCAAAAATTTGATTTTGGTAAACTTTATCCCTTTTCTCCTTCGGAGCCAAAAGCGATATATCCGGACACAATAAGTGTTCGCTCCAGATGGGAAACCGAGGGGATCGTTATCGAGTTCAAGAGATGAAATTATCCAGGCTCGAAAAAACGATAGCCATCCTCTGTTTTATTTTAATTCTCCTTCATTTCATAGCCTCCTTTTTCCCGGAAAAGAGATTGTGGGGGATAAATCACCTGGCTTATTTTTCTCTAAGTTTTAGGATAATCATTCTCTTTTTAGGTTTGTTGCTTTTGGTTCTTGTACCGAAATCAACTGCACTGGATAGATATAAGCTCCGCTTACCACATTTCGCCTGGATAGGTAAACTCAAATATCTGAGATACATTATTGTCAGTTTAATATTTTTGGTAATTTTTTGGCTGCTCAGAACAAAGACCTACCTTTTAGGTGATGGCTATTTGAGGGCAAAAGAGATTTCTACAGGAGCCAGACCTTTCTTTACCGAATTTTTGGATTTATCCCTTCATAGCACTCTGTATGGTTTCTTTCATCAAATTTTCAATTGGGATGCCTACACAACTTATGCTTTTGTAAGCGTTGTCTGCGGTGCTGTTTTTGTCTTTTTTGTTTTTCTTTTGGGGGATATGATTGGCAGAAGTGGAAGGGATAAAATGTTAATTTTGGTTTTGCTGGTTTTTTCAGGTGGTACCCAGCTATTCTTAGGCTATGTGGAGAGCTATACTATTTTATATCTTGCTATCCTTTTGTATATCTATTTCTCAATTGGTTATTTGAATGGGAAAAATAGTCTTATTCTTCCCTGTTTTGTCCTTTTGATATCGGGATTTTTTCATATTTCAGCCTTGGTTCTTTTTCCATCTTTTCTTTTTCTGCTTTTAATTAAAAACCCCACCAAGGATGCTTTAAATCCTGAAGGGATTATCCTGCAGAAGATTTTATGTGTTGTTATAATAGTCATTTCAACCATATTAGGATTTTTACTTTTCAAGTTTTATCCCCTTAAAGGATCCGAACAAAAAATCAGTCATTTTCTGATCGCTTTTTGGGGATCTGGAAAAGATCTTTATTCACTTTTTAGCCTCAACCATCTTTTGGATGTGATCAACCAGCAGTTTTTAGTTGCCTCACTCGGAATTTTGATCTGGGCAGCAATTTTTATCTCTGCCAGGAAGAAAATTAATATCAAAAGCAACACTTCAAGATTCTTTTTTCTTGTTACGATATTTTCTCTCGCTTTCGCACTTTTGGTTGACCCGGTGTTAGGTTATGCCAGAGACTGGGATCTTTTCGCTTTTACCGGATTAGGTTACACTATTTGGGCTATTTATCTAATGGTTGATTTACATGAAAAATTAAAAAATGCCAAATACGTTGTTCTTGCTTTAACCATTACCCTTTTGACCTGCTCGTTACCCTGGTTTCTATTAAATGCCGATATATCAAAATCGGTGAGAAGATTCGAAAACCTTTTGGGTTTATACCAGCGTGGAAAATCTTATGGATATGAGACATTGTCTATCTGCTACCGGGAACTGGGGATGACCGAAAGGGAAATGGAGGAACTGGAAAAAACCATAACATTGGAAAAAAATCCCAGAAACATCGTCAAATTAGGTGTTCGGTATTTTGAAATAGGGGAAGTAGAAAAGGGTATCTCATTGTTTGAAAATGCAATTCGAATAGATCCCAATGCATCGTATGCTCATAATAATTTAGGTCTTGCCTATTTGAAAAAGGGATTATTAGATGAGGCAATTTCAGAGTTTAAATCGGCAATCCGTTCGAAACCTACCCAATCCTCATACTATGTAAACTTAGGAGATGCGTTTTCAGAAAAGGGTCTTTTTGAGGAGTCAATAGAACAATATGAAAAGGCGAAAAGACTCGACCCGGAGAATCCAGAAGCACACCACAGGCTTGGTCTTTTTTATGCTAAAGAAGGATTGTTGCACAAAGCCATTGAATCTTTTAAAAACTCAATAGAGTTAAAAAACGATTATGTTCGAGCATACTATGATTTAGGGATTACCTATCTGGAAATGGAGAATATAAATGAAGCAATACTTATCTTTCAAAAAGCTTTAAAAATCAAACCTCATCATGCCCAGACTCACTTCGCCCTAGGTTTTGCTTTAACCAGAGAAAATCTACCTCAAGAAGCAATTCAACATTTAAAGCTTTATCTTGAGTCTTCCGAAGATACCGCTCGAAAAGAGGAAGCACGTGATTTGATAAAAAAGCTCGAAAAGGATAATAGAAAAGAAGTGAAATAAAATTGTCTCCGATGATAAAACTTTCAAAATTTGAGAAAAGCGTGGTGATTCTCTGTGCTGCCATGATTGCAGCCCATTTCATCGCATCATTTTTCCCGGAAAAGAGACTGTGGGGGATAGATCATCTGGCTTATATCGTATCTCTTTTTGGATTAATATTTCTATAAAAACTATATTAAAAAAACTCAATTATTTCTTAGCATATCAAATCTTAAAAACAGCCTTAGCTGCAACGGATTGGACTCAAAGGCAACAGAACTTCTCAATCTCCTTTTGAACATCTCAGAGGATACCACAAGGGACCAAAAAGAGATTAAAATATCAAAAATTTAATCGAAAAACTGAAGACCAGCTAAAGCTAAATCCCATTTCCCCCTTTATTCCTTAGAAAAACCAGCCGATAAGTAAAAAGAAGTAGTACAACTTGAACTTTTTGAATCCAATAGGGTATGGAGCATTTAAAAATACAAACGGAAAAGGATATCCTCTCCCCAGAGAATCTGCCTGAATTCAAGGATAAAAAAGTATTCGGAGATCGGGTTTACACGATAAAAACCGGTTTCGAATCCCTTGAAAGCTGCGGGGTGATAAGGCTATTTAAGGATAACAAGCTTATCTCCTCCCAGAACATCCGTTTTTCCTCAGAGGAGGTAAATGAAAATCTAAAGGGAAAACTTCATCACTATCACAAGGCAGAGGCTTCACTTTTAGATTCGATCTTCCAGATGAAAGAAAGGATTGCCAATTTAGATGACGGGGAAGCAGATTTCAAATTGGGGATGGTATTTTTGGGGATGGATCTTCTGGATGAGGCGGAAGAGCAATTCAATCAAGCGATATCCAAATCACCGGAATTCTCGCAGCCTCACAATTTACTTGGACTGGTATTTTTAAAAAAAGGGAAAAACGACTCAGCTATAAAAGCCTTCCAGAGCGCCTTGAAAATTAATTCTCTTTACGCAGATTTCCTGCATAATTATGGCTGTGCCTTCCTGGAGAAAAAAATGTACCGGGAAGCTATCTCTCAGCTGGAAAAAGCCGTGGCAATAAATCCCAGATACCAGGAAGCATTTTTAAATCTGGGTTTTGCCTATCTTGAGCAAACTGAAATCTCCTGTGATATATTCAACTCCCAGAACCTTATTTTAGCATTGAACTACTTTAAGAAAGCATATAAGTACGGTCCCAGAAAGGACAAAGCCATTGCCTATATGTTCCAGAGAGCTATCACCTGGGAGGACCTCTCCAGGATTTACATGATATTAAAAGACCTGCTTTTATATACCGACAGCTTCAGAATAAAATCGATCTGTGAATATTTCAGCTTGAGATTCAAATATGAGCCGGAATCGCTGGAAAAAAAGGAGGTTGAGGATTATCTGCTTTTGGTGGGTAAAAATCTGGTTGAGGGTAAAAACTATCCGGACCTGCGAAACAGCTTAACCTTGGCTCATCTTTATTATTCGAGGTATTTTGTTTTACTTTCCTTAAAAAACTTCGAGCAGAAAGAAGATGAAAAAAACCTCTCTGTGGTAAAGGATATAGGGCAAAACCTTGAGCTTTTGTTGAGCTCAATTTCAGCTTAAGAGGTCTTTATGATAGAACAGAAAAAAATAGACCAGTTGATGAACTCTTCTGCTTTCGTGCCGGAGAGCTTGAACCCCAATTTGAATTATCTTCTGGCCCGCTATTTTCTGTCCAGAAAAGACTACACAACAGGGCTTCTTCATCTTGAGTTGGCAGCTCTGTCTAAGAAGGATAAAAGACTATACCAGGCTCTATTGATTTTGGCGTTAAAAACAGGCAAGTTGAACCTGGCAAAAACAACCTTTGAAAAGATCCTGAAAGAGAAAAGGGATTTTGACGCTTTAATAAATCTGGGTAAAATCCATCTTTTTGAAAACCAGTTTCAAAAAGGGGAGAGTTGTTTAAAGGAGGTCATCGGTAAAGAACCTGAAAACTCCGAGGTTTTATTTCTCTTGGGATATTTGTATCTGAACCTCGCCTGCACCCATTCCCCGAACTTGGATCAGGGCTTTATCTCTAAAACCAAAACCAATTTAGAGAAATCCTCCGCTTTGGGTTTTCTATCCGGGGACAAAGACTTCACTGAAGCCTTGAAACTTCTAAGAGATGGTAAGTACCAGAATGCCCGGGTTAAACTGAAAGAGAAATTCGATCATCTTCTTACCGCAGAAGACAAAAGGATATTCAGATATCTGGAGGATTTCGAAAGACTTTTACTTCTTTTCTTCTTAGACCAGACAAAAGTTGAAAAAAATGACGTGGAGAAAATCGTCTCCGGATATGAAAGCCTAATCGAAGGTGAAAGCTCTCCCCCAGAATTAAAAAAGCGTCTGGGAATAGCATACCTTTTGTTTTTAAAAATTCTTTTGAGGGAGGGGAAAAAAAATCTTGAAATCGCCTGTGCGCTTGATCCTAAATTCAAAAAGGCTAAATATAATTTGAAAGTATTAAACGACGCAGAATCCAGATTTAACTTTTTATACTCGGATCTCGAGCTTGTCCTATGAATTTCAATCCTTTTAAATCCAAAGACATCTCCCCCCTGGTTGTTTTTTCTCTGCTTTTGATGCTGTCGATTGCCTGGGTTTTCTGGGCTCAGATAGAGCTTGGGGTAAAAATTATCTTTTTAGGTTTGTTCTTCATTCTGGGATTCATCTATAATGCCTGGAACAAAGCCAGCCAAAAAAGCTTTGAGTTTGTCCGTAAAGTAAAGCTTTTAAACCAGAAGATCTTCGAGGTTAAAGCAGGCACCAAGAAAAAATCCAACTACTCGAGATGGGGGAAATTCACCACCGAGTTTCTGGATGGACTGATTGGTGTAGATGCCCTTTTGTTCTTCGTTGAAAACAAAAATAAATTCAAACCGATTTACGGATACAATCTATCCAGATCAGCTTACCAGGGTATTTCCCTGGAGTCAAATCTTAAGTTATTCTCCAGGTTAAAATCCTTGGTATACTCAACCCACAAAACCATCTTTGAAATCGAATCGGTAGGGGAAGACCATATACCAAAAGAGTTAAAAGAGCTTTCAGACCAGGCTGGCTTTAACCTCCTTTTTCAGATAGGAGACGGGCCTGAGATTTTTGCTTTTGCTCTGATTAAAACTGAGGACAAAAAGCTTTCCGAATTTGAATTCAACTTAATCCTCTGGGCAGGTAAAAAGATCGCCAAAGAATTCGAGATAGAAAAGTTGAAAGAGGAATTGCAGTCAAAAAAAAGAAGGATGAAAAGCTACCTCTCCCTGGTGAAATGGAAGGAGGCAACTTCAGAAAAGGAATTAAAGAAAAAGGTCTTTGACCTTTTCTCCCTTTTTCAGGAAACAGAAAAGCTATATAATTCCTTAGATGAGGAGAGGCTGTTTTTCATTCTAATAGATACCTTACAGAAACACTTCGATACTACAAAAATCTTGGTCTTTCTTCCGGAAGAAAAGACTCCCAACCTTTATCCAAAGTACTCAAAGAATATAGAACTGGAGAATTTGTCTCCGGATTCCCTTCTAAAAAAATCAGATCTTTACTTCTGGGTTCAGAACAAAGCCGAGCCTTTTTTCATTAGTGAGGTTGAAAAAAAACTAAAAGAGAATAAGCTTTTAGAATTTCTTCGGTCCAATCAGCTTCTGTTGGGCTCTAAATTGAATTTGCCCGATGGACGATTCGGGATGGTGGTTCTGGGTAAAAAGGACAAAAACGAGGATTATCAGGAAATCGACCTATCCTCTTTTTCCATACTTTTAAGCATGACCTCTCTATCTCTGAAAAACATAAAGCAGTTCAAAACCATCGAGGAGCTCTCCTATACCGACAGTATGACCAGCCTTTATAATTACCGTTACTTCTACCAGAGGTTAAATGAGGAGATATTCAGGGCTAAAAGGTTCGAAAGAAAGCTGGCTTTGGTGATATTCGATATCGACCAGTTCAAAATCTACAACGATTCCTTCGGTCACCAGGCAGGGGATGGTCTTTTAAAACAGCTGGGCAGCCATCTTTTGAAGGTGGTCAGGTCAATCGATGTGGTTTGCAGGTATGGGGGTGAGGAGTTCTGTGTGATAATGCCCGAGACCGATTCAAAAGAATGCATCCGGTTTATGGAAAGGCTGAGGAAAAGCATAGAGGACTATGAATTCAAGGACGAATATTTAGACCACAACCATCATATAACCGTAAGCCTGGGAGCAGCCATCTATCCCCAGGATGCAAAGAATGCTGATAAGCTGATCTGGTGCGCGGATATGGCTTTGCTTGAGGCCAAAAACGAGGGAAGGAACAGGTCGATAATCTACGAGAGGGAAGAGGCAGCGGTTAAAAACACCATATAATTCCACTTTTTTTCTTTACGATATAAGAATTAATAAAAAATTGAATTTTTCGTTTGACAAATATTAAGGTCTTTATTATTATATAAATAGGTTGTTGCATTTTTATGATAGGGTTTAAGACTTAAGCATAGGAGGCCAGGGGTGAGCAAAACAGTAACAAAATTTCTTTTAATGGGTTTGATTTTTACATTTATATTTCCCTGCAATATCCTTGCTCAGCAGGACTCTGATGACCCGGGTGGGCCAGACTCGGTCTTATTTCAAAAGAGATGTTCTTACATTGATAGTTCATCACTTTTAGGCAAAACTGTTTTTTCTGTCATTTTGCAAAATGATGAGGAAATAATCGGCCTCTCTTTCCCTTTTCTGTGGACCGGACCTCTTTTCGCGGACTCGTTAAGCTTTGTAGGTACCAGAGCAGAACCTATGACCGTAAAAGATGACTTCATTGATAATGCAAGCAAGACTTTGTGGTGCGGGGCTACAGCCTTCTTTACAACCCACACGATTAAGCCCGGACGAGGTCCAGCAGTTAATCTGTTCTTTAGTGCTACTGACACCGGAGTTACAACATTAGATACAACATTCATAATTGTTGGACCACATGTTTACGAATTTAAGCTCGATCCAAGCGGTATTACCTTTGTCCCTCAATTTGAAAAAGGAGTCTTACATTTGGAGTCTTCACAAATTGCAGCTGGAGATGTTAATTTGGACGATTCAGTGAATTTATCAGATGTAATTTACCTTGCCAATTATTACTTGAAGGGTGGCCCTGAGCCGGGGTATTTTCCCTGTTCCAATACTAACGCAGATATGAACGCAGACTGTCTGATTAATTTATCTGACGTGATCTATTTAGCTAACTACCTTTTAAAAAGTGGTCCACCTCCACAAGTGGAGTGTTAGATAACAGTAGGTCGATCCGAAGGATTGATCCTTTGGATCGATTTTCTAAAATCGACTCTCTTATAGTCGGATTTTGAAATCCGATCTTTTTTTATTTGCAATAACATACTCAGCAAAATTAAATAAACCTTTTCCTCTTTACATTCCCTCAAATTTTGGTATATTAAACCGATTTGTTTAAGGGAAACTCTATGGTTAAAAATATCTTCGTCTCGATGAGGCTCAACCAGTGGGTCAAAAACCTTCTGCTTTTTGCCGGACTGATCTTCTCCCAGAATCTTTTCAACTCTGATCTGCTCTTAAAAACCATCTATGCCTTTTTTCTTTTCTGCCTTATTTCCTCCAGCGTCTACATTATAAATGATCTTCTGGATTTGAAAAACGACAGGGTTCATCCAGTAAAATCAAAAAGACCCATAGCTTCGGGTAAACTCAAGACTCATTCAGCTTTAATTTTTGTAATTTTTCTTTCTTTTCTGTCCCTTTTTCTCTCCTATCTTTTAAGCTTCGGTTTTTTCATCGTAGGGATAACTTACTTTATTCTGAATCTGCTTTACTCCAGGTATTTGAAACATGCGGTCATACTCGACGTGATGTGCATTGCTGCGGGATTTGTATTAAGGGCAGTGGCTGGAGCTGTGGTTATCCAGGTTATAATATCTCCCTGGCTGGTGGTTTGTACCACCCTTCTGGCACTGTTTTTGGGTTTCGGCAAGAGAAGATATGAGCTGATCCTTTTAGAAGAAAAAGCTGATGCTCACAGAAAGATTCTGACCGAGTACAGCCCCTATTTTTTGGATCAGTTGATCTCGGTGGTCACGGCATCGACTGTGGTGGCTTATGCTTTCTATACCCTTTCAGCTGAGGTCAAGGAAAAACTGAATGTAGAACACCTGGAGTTAACCATCCCCTTTGTCCTGTACGGGATATTCAGGTATCTTTACCTGATCCATCAAAAGGAAAAGGGGGGAAGCCCCTCCAGGCTCCTTTTGACCGACCTGCCGATTTTAATCGACATCTTTTTATGGCTTGTCTGCGTCCTGGTAGTCGTATATATATAGGTGATTTTTGTGTCAGAACCTAAAGTCGCAGTATTAAAGACCTCGCCGGATACCGTTTTAGAGGATTACAAAAAGCTCCTTTTACTATCCGGGTATCAGAAGTTTATCTCCAGGGACAAAGATACCCTTATAAAGCTCAACCTCTCCTGGACCAAATATTTCCCATCCTGCTCCTCTCAGCCCTGGCAGCTTGAGGGGGTTTTGAAAACTCTTCTGGAGGATGGATTCAAAACCGAAAAACTTTTCCCGGTGGAGAACAGGACCGTGGTCACGGATCCGATCAAAGGAGCAAGGGAGAACAGATGGATGGGCGTTTTGAACAGATACGATCTTGAGTTTATCCCTCTGACCGAGGTGGAATGGATAAAGTATAAGTTCAAAAGTAAGCTTTTAAAGCTAAACACCCTCTTTCCAAAGGGAATCGAGATCCCCAGGATGTTCGTTGGAAAACAGATGATCCATCTTCCAACCGTTAAAACCCATGGCCACTCTATCACAACCGGTGCGATAAAAAACGCCTTCGGAGGTCTGTTAAAGGAGTTCAGGCATTACGGGCATAAATACATTCACGAGGTTTTAGTTGACCTGATGCTTATGCAAAAGGAAATCAATCCCAGCGTCTTCGCGGTGATGGACGGTACTGTTTGCGGGGATGGAGCAGGTCCCAGAACAATGGAGCCTAAGATAAAAAACTTCCTCTTAGCATCTTCTGATTCAGTAGCCATAGATTCTATTGCTGCGAAGCTGATGGGCTTTGAGCCTCTGAGTATCCCTTATCTAAGGATGTGCCACGATATGGGATTGGGTGTAGCTGATCCAGAAAAGATTGAGATAATAGGGGAGGATATCTCCTCAGTTAACTTCGGATTCAAGGTTAAAAAAAGCTTTGTGATCTGGGGAGACCAGATGTTAAGAATCGGGCATCTGAGATTTTTAGAAGGGATACTTTTGAAATCACCTCTGGTTGGCTGGGCACCATTTGCCTCTAATTTATATCACGACTTCTTCTGGTATCCCACCATAGGGAGGAGTATTATTAATAGATTTAAAAAGACCGAGTGGGGGGAGCTTTTTGAGAGGTATTAGGGGGTAGGTTGTAGGTTATAGGGAATAGCTTTTAGATAAATAAAAATGTCAACCCGCCTTGCCCTCAAGGTAGGTTTTAATTTCTCTCCCCAGGTTGACTACCCGGTGAGGGAGAGGAACTTGAGATTAACAGTTACATTTACACTGTCATTACTTGTCCGAAAATAGAAGCCTACCTAAGGTTGGCTTCGCTACGCCCGCAATGACATATAAAAATAAATCGGAGGGATAAACCCTCCGCCACGTGAAGCTTAAGTTAGCTTCTTAATTTTATACCTCACGAAAACTACTTAAAATCTCCTCCGTCTTAGTCACATAAGCAAACCCGAAAGCAAGGTTTTTTAGAGTGGCTAAATGAAGCTCCTCATCCACGGTTCCGGTTGCATCTAAAAGAAAGAAAACTTTAAAATCCCGCATGAAAGCTTCCCTGGCTGTGGTCTCGCAGCACAGGTTGGTCATTATTCCGCAGATTACAAGATCAGTTATCTTTAAACATCTTAAAGTAATCTCTAAATCAGTATTGTAGAATCCGCTGTATCTATGCTTAAAAACGACCTTCTCCTCAGGCAGGGGAGCTAAATCTGGGTGAATCTTTGCATCCTCGGTGTTCTCGATAACCATCCCCTCCCACCACCAGGACATCAGACCCCCGTCCATCTTCTGGCTTTTATGAACGTGAGCAGTGTAGATAACCGGAAGCCTGTTTTTCCTGAAAGCCTTTATGAGCTGTGAGACATTTGAGATTATAGCCAATCCCCCTGGAGTGAAAGTCTGGCTTTTGGGATTCAAAAAGAAATTCTGCATATCAATAACCAGGAGGGCAGAGGATGATAAAGCAGGTTTCATTCTGTGAATATTATATGGTTTTATCTCTTTTTCCCAGAGAACTGCTTTCTCTTTAAGATTTTTCTCGCTTACGTAATATTCATCATTCATAATCTCCTCCGTTTTAAAAATCAGAAATTGATTTTAGTTGACAGCATTAAATAAAATTTTACATTTACTAATACTTTTTAAATCAGAAGTCAATAATAATTTTATTACAGAGGTTTAAAAACTCTAATATAACACAAAATAAAAAGGAGAATTATGTCACAATTAGTACTGCTTTCTGCGGTTATAGTTCTCAACGTTTTAGGGCACGTCTTATTAAAAGCGGGGATGAACAGGATCGGGGGGATTTCGCCTTTTCAGCTTTTAACCGATTTCACCAGGGTCTTCTCAACTCCATATATAATCTTAGGTCTTCTATCCTATGTTTTAAGCGTGGCGATGTATCTGGTGGTCCTGTCCAGGGCACACCTTTCTTATGCATATCCTCTTTTAACCGGACTGGCTTATGCTCTGATAATCATAATTTCCTGGCAGGTATTCAGAGAACCCTTTACAACTATCAAATGGATAGGAATATTTCTGATCCTTTTAGGAGTCGTTCTGGTTGGTAAATAGAAAGGAGTTAAAACACATATTAAACTCAGGAGAATCATTGGGATTGCAAGTTAAGTTTTATATATTTCAAATTAAACTAACACTTTAATAAGTACCTTTATGTATATCATCGATAATATATTACACTCCATAAGATACCATGATATATGAATTTGCTCATTTAAAGTTTATATAAAAAACTTGACTTAAATTTTTTATTTTTTAAATTTTATTTTCAAATTGTTTTTTTTAAGTAGTTTTACCCCTATGTGAAAGGAGGTTTAATTGGAAGATAAAATCAAAGTCACCATCGACTATCTCAAAAAAAAGAAGGTGGATTATGCGGACATCCGACTCCAGAAAAAGCTTGCCGAGAGCATAAAGGTAAAAAACAAAAACGTAGAATCCATCTCCAGAAACGAGGATCAGGGATTCGGGATCAGGGTCATCAACTCCGGTTCGTGGGGATTTGCCTCATCCTCGGTAACCACCGAAGCTGAGATGAAGAGGGTGGCCAACAAGGCAATCCAGATAGCGAAAGCCAGCGCCATCACCAAGAAGGAGAACGTGGTCTTAGCCGAGCAGGAATCTTTTGTGGACAAATACCAGTCTTTTTATCAGCTCGATCCATTCACCGTGCCTTTGGATAGAAAGATAGAGCTCCTTTTGAATTCGACCCAGATACTTTCAAAAAGCAAAAAGATTAAAGTAGCTGAGGGATACATGGGATTTTACAAAACCGACAAGGTCTTTGCTTCAACTGAGGGCGCTTACATCACCCAGGCTATACTGGAATCGGGAGCAGGAATATTCGCCACCGCGGTTGATGATGGCGAGGTACAAAGAAGGTCCTATCCCGGCTCCCACACCGGAGATTTCGCCACCAGAGGTTATGAGTTCATCCAGGAGATGAGATTTCTGGAAAATGCTGAGAGGACCAGGGAGGAGGCGATTCAACTTCTATCAGCGGACCCCTGTCCCGATACTACCACAACCTTGATAATCACCGGTCCCCAGATGGCCCTGCAGATTCACGAATCCTGCGGCCATCCCACCGAGCTGGATCGGGTGCTGGGAACCGAGATCAGCCTGGCTGGAGGGAGCTTTCTGACTCTGGATAAGCTGAGCAAGCTCAGGTACGGTTCGGATAAAGTCTCCATAACTGCGGATGCAACCGTTCCCGGAGGATTGGGGACTTTCGGATACGACGATGAGGGAGTGAAAGCCCAGAGAAGTTTTCTGGTGAAAGACGGACTTTTTGTGGGATACCTCACCTCCAGGGAAACCGCACCGGTTTTGAAACAGAAAAGCAATGGCACCATGAGGGCGGACGGATGGAACCGGATCCCTCTGATAAGGATGACCAATATCAATCTGGAACCCGGCGAATGGGAACTTAATGATCTTATCGCCGACACCCAGGAGGGTATACTAGTGGATATGAACAAATCCTGGAGCATCGATGACAAAAGGCTCAACTTCCAGTTCGGTACCGAGATCGCCTGGGAGATAAAAAACGGGAAGGTGGGCAAGGTTTACAAAAATCCGGTTTACACCGGCATAACCCCTGAGTTCTGGAACTCCTGCGATGCGGTCTGCAACAGAAAGCACTGGAGGGTGTGGGGAGTTCCCAACTGTGGAAAAGGCGAGCCCATGCAGATCATGCACGTGGCTCACGGTGCCTCCCCGACAAGGTTCAGAAACATAAAGGTGGGGGTGAGCAAATGATAGGAAAAGACAAGATACTCAGCACCTTAAAAACCGCCATCAAAAAATCCACAGCCGATCAGACCGAGGCCATATTCATCGGCGGAGAAAACGGGCTGACCCGATACGCTAACTCCACCATTCACCAGAACGTCTCCGAGAACAATTCCAAAATCTATTTCAGGACGATCCTGGGGAAAAAGATCGGGGTGGCAATCACCAACTCCTTGAAAAGGGAGGATTTGAAAAGGGCTCTGGATAATGCTATGGAAATCGCAAAAAACCAGAGGGAAAATCCCGATTTCGTTTCCCTCCCTTCCAAGCAGAGTTACAAAAAGATAAAAACCCATTTCAAGAAAACCGCTTCCTTCACCCCAATCCAGAGGGCAGAGAAGGTAAAAGAGATATTCGAAAAAGCTAAAAAACACGACCTTGACGTGGCAGGTTCTTTTTCAACCGCAGAATCGGAGATAGCGGTGGTCAATTCCCTGGGGGTTGCCTGTTACCAGCCTCTTACCTCCTCTTTTATTAACATCGTGGTGATGTCCGGTAATTCCTCCGGTTATTCGGAGTTTTTGACCCGGGACGTAACCACAGTCGATGTCGAAAAGTTAGCTGAGGTTGCCATAGGTAAATGTCTGGAAAGTAAAAACCCAAAGGGGGTGGAACCCGGGGAATATGATGTGATACTGGAGCCGGCTGCCCTGGCTAACCTTATCGAGTGGCTGAACTACATCGGATTCGGCTCAAAACCGCTCCAGGAGAAGACCAGCTTTATGGCTGATAGAATCGGTAAAAAGATAATGGGTGATTCGATCAGCATCTACGATGACGGAAACGATGAGTCCGCCATGGGATTTCCCTTTGACTTCGAGGGCGTTCCCAAAAAGAAGGTGACCATCATTCAGAGCGGGGTAGCCAAAGGGGTGGTCTACGATTCTTTGAGCGCTACCAAGGATAAGGTTAAATCCACCGGTCATGCCCTAACCCCTGATTTCTCTGAGGGTGCCATAGCCTTAAACCTATTTGTCAAAGCAGGCAATTCCTCCATAAAGAAGATGATCGAGAAAACCAAACGCGGTCTTCTGATAACCAGGTTTCATTACATCAACGGCTATCTGGACACCCGTAATGCTCTGTTTACCGGAATGACCAGGGACGGAACCTTCTTTATCGAGAATGGAAAAATAAAACACGGGATTAAAAACCTAAGGTTCACCGAGTCGATGCTTAAGGCTTTCTCCAATGTAGTCGAGCTTTCCCGGGACAGAAAGGTGATTAACTCATGGTGGGAGGACGTAGGCTGCATAGTCTGCCCTGCGGTACTGATTAAAAAATTCAAATTCACCGGAAAAACCGAGTTCTGATTTTTGTTAAAATAAAAGTATTCCCACGTTGCCCTCAACGTGGGCAAAACAAAGATAATGCCCCAGTTTTGCTGGGGCATTTTTTTTGATCACCAACAAGACTTGTGAACTATTCTGTGTAATGTAATTTTTAAAATTAATTGGTAATACCATGTCAGATTGTGTAAAAACCTTTATTTTTGGTAGCCGCAGGCTTTAGCCTGCGAAATCGGGGTATTTAATTTCAATGACTTACGCAACCTATCCACCGTAGGTGGATCCGCCTTTGGCGGAAAGGTTGTGGCTACCACTTCAAAACATATTTTTCACACAGTCAACGTTGCCCCCAACGTGGGTAGACAAAGATAATTCCCCAGTCTTGCTGGGGCATTATTTCGGTCACGAGTAAAACTTTACATCTGTTGTATTATTATTTTAAAAATTTAACTCAGAATATAATTATCTACCGTGGCGGATATTCCACCCTGGCAAACCATTCCAATTTTATATCCTCGAAAACCTTGTTTTTAGCCTCGCAGTCACCCAGAAAAGTCCATTCACCCTGATCCACTTGCTCACCTTTAGCGTACTTTTCAGCCATATCGCACAACCGGTTGAAATTGTGGTGATGCTCGGAGATTCTCAACTCAGCGTAATCCCTGGCGCTCCAGGTGGAGATCAGAAACTGCCAGTCAGAAGCCTGAAGTAAAAGAAGCTCCCGGGCAGCCTGTTTTAATATGTTTTTTAATTTTTCGTCTTTTTTGGTTTCGAATTCCGAAGCCAACTTCTGCATTCTTTTCTCATCGGCATAGATGTGCTTCCAGCTCCACTGGGTCCACTGGTTAAGCCAGATGTAGTGATACCCACCCTCTCCCCAGGAACCCTCGGGAATCGATATCACCTGGGTTGGTTTTGTTTGATCCAGAAAACTGCTGCAGGTGACAAGCTCTATTTCCGGATCATCCGAAACCCACTTTAAAACCAGTTTCAAAAAATGTGGCCCCTCAGACCACCAGTGACCGAAAAGCTCACAATCATAAGGTGCACACACCACACCCTTTTTATTGGTCTTTTTGTGATAATCGGAAAGAAGCTTTTTAATCATCTCCTTGAAATGCCCTGCGTTCTCAGGAACCCTTTTTAGGGCATCTTTCAAATTGTATTCCTTTTTATCAGCCAGATCGGACTTGGGTGAGGTTACCCTCCAGTATCTGTGCCCTCCTGGAAAGTGCTTTTTGTGAAAATCCAGATAGTTACCATCTCCGGGATAACCCCAATCTCCGCTCCAGACCTGAAGCCCGGTATCGGGGTCCCGGGTGAAGATCGCCACCGGCTTTTTGCCTTCACCTGAGCTTACCAGATATACCTCCCTGGGTGTTTTATCGAATTCCTCCTCCCGAGGCTGGTACTGTTTCTCGAACTGTCCCCAGAGCTGTTTTAATGCTTTGAACCGGTCAATATAAACCCCGATGGCTTTTCCACCCTTTAAAAGTGCGGAGTCTATTATAAAATAATCGAGTCCATTCTCGGATAAAAACTCCTCCACCCCTTTTCTCTGGTACCCCTCTTTTTTAGCTCCAACCGGCGGAATCCACCTGTATCCTGGCCGGTAGGCGCATTCGGGAAGCCATATCCCCCTGGGCTTTTTACCGAAATGTTTTTTGCAGTTTGAAACCGCAAGCTTTATCTGAGCCTGAACCGAGGTATCCTGGGAAAGAAGGGGAAGGTACCCGTGGGTTGCCGCGCAGGTCATTATCTCGATGTGACCGGAATCCTGAAGATTTTTGAAAGCGCCCACCAGGTCTTTTTTGTATGTTTTTTCGAAATAGGTCTTTAACTTCTTGTAATGATCCCTCCACATGAAAGCGATGTTTTGTAGGTTTTTACTCGAATGCCTTTTGAATTCTGTAGCATCCTTTTCCGCAGCCTCGATTTTCAGATCCAGGTAAGTTAAAAGTTCTTCGGAAAAAGCTCTGTCTTTCAACTGTTCGGTCAAAACCGGAGATATTCCGATGGTGATTTTCGGTGAATAACCCTCCTCCACAAGCTCATAAAGTATATTCAAAAGGGGGATATAGGTCTCGCTTGCAGCCTCGTTGAGCCAGTCCATTCCATGGGGCCATCTTCCATGGGCGATAACGTAGGGTAGATGCGAATGCAAAACCAAAGCAAAGCTGCCTATTGTATTTCCTTTCATAGCCTTTCTCCTTTGCTGATTATACTTCGAGGTTTAAATTTATTCTTTAACCTGCTGAAACCCGATCCCTCCCTTTTCCTGTTTGCCGTGAATTTTGATCTCACCAAACTGGGATTCGAATTTCTTCAGGTTGTCATCCAGGGCTTTCAAAAGCATCTTGGCATGAGGAGGGGTCATCACGATCCGGGCGTAAACCTTTGCCTTGGGAACTCCGGGCAAGAGCCTGGCGAAGTCTATAACGATCTCCGAGGGAGAATGGGTGATGAAGGCTAAGTTGGAATAGATGCCCTCCGACTCCTTTTCGGGTAACTCCACCTTCACCTGCTGTTTTTTCATCTCCATTTTTTCCTCCTCGCTTTTAAAAAGTTTTTTAAATAAAGCTTGCACTAAAAAGACATTTTAATATATTAATTTCCAATGTCAAGAGCTCTTTTAATTATTATCCAGTAACCTCTGAAAAATGGATAGGATAAAAAAACAAAGTGCAGAGAAGGTCTTCTCCGATTTGGGTTCTCACCAGATAATGATTTTGGGGGATGTTATGCTGGATGAGTATATGTGGGGGAATGTCTCCCGGATCTCCCCTGAGGCTCCGGTTCCGGTGGTGGAGATCTTCGAGGAGACCACCAAACTTGGAGGAGCAGGCAACGTTGCCTTAAACATCTCAGCTTTAGAGGATATTCCAATTTTAGTAGGGGTGATCGGCGACGATTTAGGTGGCGAGAAACTGAAAACCGAGCTTGCCCGAAAGAAAATCCACGTTGAGGGAATAATATCGGACAGGACAAGAAAGACCACCACCAAGACCAGGATCATTGCCCAGCAGCAGCAGGTGGTAAGGGCGGATAAGGAAGATACCGAAGAGATATCCCAGAACACCCAGGCTCTGATATTGGATTACGTCAGAAAAAAAATCAATGGGTTGAAAGGAATAATTATCTCCGATTATGGAAAAGGGGTGATAACTTCTAATCTGTTAACCGAGGTGATAAGTTTAGCTAAACAGAAAAACATCATAATAGGGGTTGATCCCAAAGAGACCCATTTCATGAACTACAAAAAAGTCACGGTGATCACCCCCAATCATCACGAGGCAAGCTTTGTGGCAGGGAAAAGGATAAAAGATGAGAAGAGCTTGGAGGAGGTAGGGTGGAGGCTTCTAAAAGATTTAGAGACCGAATCACTGCTTATCACCAGAGGAAGGGAAGGAATGAGCTTGTTCGAAAAAGATAACTCCATTACCCATTTTCCCACCAAGGCAAAAAAGGTGTTCGACGTTACCGGAGCAGGGGATACGGTGATCTCGACCTTTGTCTCGGCTTTAGCATCCGGAGCGACCTTCAAGGAGGCATCCTTTTTATCCAACCATGCAGCCGGAATAGCCGTTGGGGAATTGGGAGCAGCCCAGGTGACCAAAGAGCAGCTTTATCAGGAGGTAAAGGGGTTTGTGGAATGAAAATTGTAACCACAAATTTCAAGTAGCCACAGACTTCAATCTGCGATTACTTTTTTTATTAATTTAAATAACGCAAAATATCCATCAAAGGCAGAAAGACTGCTGCTAACTTAAACTGATTCTTTAGAAGATGAAAAGTAAAATTGTTCAGCTGGATGCTTTGATAAAAATAAGGGAGATGGCGAAAAGGGAAGGGAAAAAGGTTGTTTTCACCAACGGGTGTTTTGATATTCTGCATCGTGGTCATATTACCTATTTAGAAGAGGCAAAAAAATTAGGGGATATATTGATCGTGGGGTTGAATTCGGATAATTCGGTGAAAAAAATAAAAGGGGGGAAAAGACCTGTTGTTCCTGAGAGTGATCGAGCTTTCGTTTTATCTGCTCTTGCCTGTGTGGACTATGTATGCATCTTCGATCAGGAAACCCCGGCAGAGCTGATAAAAAAAATAGTACCCGATGTACTGGTCAAGGGGGGGGACTGGGCAGAGGAGAATATCGTGGGAAGGGATACGGTTGAAAAAAGCGGGGGAGAGGTTTTCACCATTCCAGAGGTCGAGGGGAAATCAACCCAGCACATCATTCAAACCATCATCGAAAGATACTGCAGGGATAGATGATCTTTTGAAAAAGTCACGGTACTGCGTTACAATTCAACTCACCTCCAAGCACATCTCACAATAAAATAAATCCTTCAGAATAGTGTAAAATAAAAAAGTGTGACATGCACAGTCAAACTATGTAACTTTTTACTTGACAGAAAAAAAGCATTGTGTTATTCTACACAAAACAAAGGGTGTGAAATGAGAGAAAGAATAAAAAAGGTACAAGGGAAATTAAAAGAGGAAAACCTGGACGCTTTTCTGGTCACCACCACTTCCAACGTTAGATACCTATCCGGCTATTCCGGCTCCAATGGAATAATCGTTATCACCCCCCAGGCTTCCGTTTTTCTTACCGATTTCAGATACAAGGACCAATCCAAAAAACAGGTGAAAGGCTCCAAGATAATTTTGGGTTCGAGGGATCTTCTGGATGATCTGTCCAATATAAAAGAGATCAAGGGGAAAAGGATAAAGCTGGGATTCGAAGAGACCAATTTAAGCTACAACAATTATCTCAGGCTCAAGTCCATACTCCCCGACGCTCTTTTAGTTCCTACCCAAAACGTAGTGGAGTCGATTTTAATTCAAAAGGACAAAAGGGAAATCGAAAAAATCAAAAAGGCGACCGTGATAACCGACCAGGTATTCTCCCAGATACTGGGACTCATCCAGCCGGGCATAACCGAGATCGACGTTGCCGCTGAGATCGAGTATATGATTAAAAAACTGGGAGCAGAGGAGGTTGCCTTCGGAACCATCGTTGCCTCGGGAAAAAGGTCAGCCCTGCCTCACGGTAGAGCTTCACAAAAAAAGATAAAACCAAACGAGCCGGTTACCCTTGATTACGGGGCAGTGGTCGACGGATACGTCTCCGACATGACCAGAACCTTTGTGGTGGGAAAGGCCTCCAAAAAATTCAAAAGGGTCTACCAGACCGTGCTTAACTCCCAGAAAAAGGCAATCAGGGCTGCAAAGCCCAAAATGAAATGCTCTCAGCTGGATAAAGTTGCCCGGGACGTGATCAAAAGGGCAGGTTTGGGCAAATATTTCGGTCACGGTCTGGGTCACGGAATCGGTCTTTTAGTCCACGACTTTCCCACGGTCAACAGCAAAAGCCAGCAGGTTTTGTTGCCGGGAATGGTGATAACCATTGAGCCGGGGATATACATTCCCAACTGGGGCGGAGTTAGAATTGAGGACGATGTGCTGATCACCAGAACCGGCTGCCAGGTTTTAACTCGCTCTCCCAAACACCTCATAGAAATTTAACCTATGAGCTCAAAAGGGGTGATAAGATGAAAGAATCAACCATAAGAAAACTAATAAAGCTGGTGGAGGAAAGCAATGTTGAGGAGCTGGAGGTTTCCAGCTGGGGAAGAAAGGTAAGGATAACCAAGCGCCTTGACCGAAAGGAAAACCCAGCCCCCAAGCTTGAATCCCAAGAGGTGATTCAGATACCGGTTGAGGAGAAAAAAGAAAAGCCCCAGCCGGAACCAGCCGATCAACTGGTGCCGATAAAATCACCCATGGTGGGAACCTTCTACCGGGCTCCAGCACCAGATGCAAAACCGTACGTGGAGTTAAACCAGATGATCACCATGGGACAGGTGGTCTGTATTATCGAGGCGATGAAACTGATGAACGAGATAGAATCGGAGGTGGCTGGAAGGGTTGCCAAGGTTTTGGTTGAGAATGGAAAACCGGTTGAATACGGACAGGTTTTGTTTTTGATGGAACCATCGTGATCTTTATCTCTGCTTTTTGGCAAATGAGAAGTAAACCAACCCCAAATTCAGGTCGATTAATAAGAATGGTAAAACTGTCAAAAAAGAAAGGGGATAAAGATGAATCTTAAAGACATGCTTATCCAGATGATGAAAAAAAAGGCATCGGATCTGCATTTAAGGGTTGGTTTGTGTCCGATGTTGAGGGTGGATGGTCTTCTTCAGGAAATAGATTCCAGCACTATAAGCCTCGATGACATTCAGAAGATAACCGATCAGATACTGAACCAACAGCAGAAGCAGAGGTTTCTGGAAAATAATGAGCTGGATTTGGCATTAAGCGTCTCCGGCATGGGTCGTTTCAGGGTGAATTTCTACCGACAAAGGGGAACCATAGGCGTGGCCATGAGATCGGTACGGCTGGACATTCCCTCTTTTGAGGAGCTCAATCTCCCACCGATTACGGAAATTTTAGCCGATAATAAAAGAGGGCTTATAATCCTTACCGGAACGACCGGTTCGGGTAAATCTACCACCCTGGCAGCGATAATCGATAAAATAAACAGGGATAGAAGGGAGAACATCCTGACCATCGAGGATCCCATCGAGTTTATGTTTAAGAACAAAAAGAGCATAGTCTCGCAGAGGGAGATCGGTGGTGACACCGATTCCTTTGTTACCGCCTTAAGGCAGGCTTTTCGTCAGGACCCGGACGTGATTCTGATCGGGGAGGTAAGGGACCTGGAAACCATGTCAATCGCCCTAACCGCATCCGACACCGGACATCTGGTTTTAACCACCCTGCATACCCTGAATGCGGTTGAGACCATAAGCAGGATAATCTCCTTCTACCCTCCTCATCAGCATCAGCAGATCAGGATGCTTCTGGGAGCCACCTTAAAGGCAATAGTATGCCAGAGGCTTTTGCCCAGATGCGACGGTCCCGGAAGGATTCCGGCAGTGGAGGTATTGATAAACACCGCTTCGGTAAAGGAATACATAATGGATCCGCTTAAAACCCCTTTGATCCCCGAGCTGATCGATTCGGGTGCAATTCAATACGGAATGCAGTCTTTTGATCAATCCATTATGGATCTTCACAAAAGAGGGCTGATCTCCTATGAGGAAGCCATGTCCCAGGCCACCAATCCGGACGATTTCGACCTGAGACTCAAGGGGATAACCGGAGCCGCGGACAGAGGATGGAAGGAATTCGATCTGTTAAAAAAGAAGAAAAATGTTTAAGATGATCTGAAAGGAGTTTTTTGTTTAAAAAGGTACTGATAGCTAATCGGGGTGAGATAGCTCTCAGGATCATCAGGGCCTGCAAGGAGTTGGGGATAAATACGGTTGCGGTTTACTCCGAGGCAGACAGAAGTTCCCTTCACGTCAGATTCGCCGATGAGGATGTATGCATAGGTCCCCCCAAAGCTCAGGACTCCTATCTGGATCCCAAAAGGATAATCAGCGCAGCCGAGGTAACCAACGCTGATGCCATCCATCCCGGATACGGTTTTCTGGCTGAGAATGCTGACTTCGCTGAGATCTGTGAATCCTGTAAAATTAGGTTCATCGGTCCCCCTTCTGAGATAATCCGTATGGCCGGGGACAAGGCTTTAGCCAAAAAGAAAATGAAGGAAGCCTCGGTGCCCATCATTCCGGGAAGCGACGGAGCAGTTAAGGATTTTGAACAGGTCAATCAGATCTCTGAGCAAATAGGTTACCCGGTGATTATCAAAGCAAGTTACGGGGGTGGGGGAAAGGGGATGAGGCTGGCATATAACCAAAAGGATTTAAAAAAAGGATTGGAGATGGCTCAGCTGGAGGCCAGTGCCAGCTTCGGAAATCCGGAGGTTTACATTGAGAAATTCGTCAGCTCCCCGCGTCATATCGAGTTTCAGATACTGGGTGACTCTCATGGGAACATAATTCATCTGGGGGAGAGGGACTGTTCCATCCAGAGAAGGTATCAGAAGCTGGTGGAGGAATCGCCATCCCCGGGGATCGATGCGGAGCTCAGGAATAGAATCGGTCAGGCTGCAATCCGGGGTGGAAAATGGATCGGATACCAGAGTGCTGGAACGGTTGAGTTTCTTCTGGACTCGGAGGGGAATTTTTATTTCATGGAGATCAACACCAGGATTCAGGTGGAGCACCCGGTAACCGAGGAGGTGATTGACACCGACCTGGTAAAAGAACAAATCAAAATCGCTTACGGGGAAAGGATGGAATACGATCAAAAGGATATAAGGATAAAAGGTCATGCCATCGAGTGCAGGATCAATGCCGAGGATCCCGAAAAAGACTTTCTGCCAGACCCCGGGGAGATCAGAAGCTTTCATCTTCCCGGCGGTCACGGGATAAGGGTGGATACCCATGCCTATGCCAAATACAAAATCCCTCCCTTTTACGACTCCTTGATCGCCAAGCTCATCGCTTCAGGAAAAACCAGGGAGGAAGCTATTCTTAAAATCAGACGGGCTTTGGACGAGTTCATAATCGAGGGGATCAAAACCACCATTCCTTTTCACAAAAAGATTTTTTCGGACCAGAAATTCATAAGCGGAAAGTACGATACCTCCTTTGTGGAGAGTCTTTTCAAAGAAAAAGATGAAAAAAAAGAAAGGGAAAAACATGGAAATAAGAGAGGATCTGAAATATACCAGAGAGCACGAGTGGATTAAAATCGAGGGGGAGCAGGTCATAATGGGGATCACCGATTATGCTCAAGGTGAGTTGGGTGACGTTGTCTTTGTGGAGCTACCAAAGATCGGAAACAAAGTTGAGCAGTTCAAGCCCTTGGGAACCATAGAGGCGGTTAAGGCCGTCTCTGACCTTTTTGCCCCTTTAAGTGGCGAGGTTGTGGAGGTTAACACCAGAATTGAAACCGAGCCAAGCATCATCAACCAGGACCCCTATGGAGAGGGATGGATTGTGAAAATCAAACCGGAAAACACAAAAGAACTTGATTCCCTCCTTTCAAAAGAGGAATACGAAAAGCTTTTAGAACAACATTAACCCGAACCAAAAAATGGATTATGTACCCCATACCTCAAAGGACAAAGAGAGGATGCTCGAGAAAATAGGGGTGGAAAGCCTGGAGAAGCTTCTTGGGTCCATTCCCGAGAAAATGAGACTGAAAAGGGATTTAAATCTCCCCTCTCCTATTTCCGAGCTTGAGCTTAAAGAGCATCTTAAAAAGCTCTCCCAAAAAAACAAATCCTCAGATCAGATGGTGACCTTTTTGGGGGGAGGAGCCTATGACCATTTCATACCCAGCGTGGTGGAGCACATTCTCTCCCGTCCCGAGTTCTATACTGCCTATACCCCTTATCAGGCTGAGGTCAGCCAGGGGACCCTCCAGTCCATCTACGAGTATCAATCCCTCGTCTGCGAGCTCACCGGAATGGAGGTGTCCAACGCCTCGATGTACGATGCGGGTTCTGCTGTAGCCGAGGCTGCAATTCTTGCTTTTTCCCGGACTGGCAGAAAAGAGGTTTTGGTATTCGATTCAACCAACCCTTTTTACCTCGATGTTTTAAGAACATATACTCGGGGTATGGATATCAAAATCGATTTGAGGAAAAGCCAGAAGGGGATAGCTGATCCGGCCGATTTAAAAAATGCCCTCTCTGAAAAAACTGCAGGTGTGATAATACAGAATCCCAATTTCTTCGGGCTTCTGGAGAAAGTCGAGGAAATTGAGCCCCTGGTTCATTCCTCGGGTGCGCTTTTGATTTTAGTCTGCGATCCGATATCCCTGGGAATTCTAAAGCCGCCGGGTGAATACAAGGCTGACATAGCAGTTGGCGAGGGTCAAAGTCTGGGAAACAGGCAGAACTTCGGAGGTCCCTTTCTGGGATATTTCACCGCAAAAAAAGAACTTATCCGCAGGATGCCGGGTAGAATCATAGGTGCCACCCAGGATCATCAGGGTAAAAGGGGATTCGTTATGATCCTGCAGACTAGGGAACAGCACATAAGAAGGGAAAGGGCAACCTCCAACATATGCACCAATCAAGCCCTATGTGCACTCGCAGCTTGCATTTATCTCTCGCTTCTGGGGAAAACCGGGCTGAAAAAGGTGGCGGAGCTGTGCCTGCAGAAATCCCATTACCTGGCTGACAGAATAAGACAAACAGAAGGATTTAAAATTAAATTCGATCATCCTTTCTTCAAGGAGTTCGTGGTTCAGACTCCCCTTCCACCTCAAAAGATAATCGAAACCCTCCTTGAGAAAGAAATTTTAGCTGGGATTGCTCTGTCACAATTTAAACTGGGATTAGACGATTGTCTTCTGATCTCGGTTACCGAGAAAAGAACAAAAAAGCAAATGGATACCTTTGTTGAGGAGTTGAGAAAACTGAAATAAATTCGGAGTAAAAATAATGTTAAGAAAAATTAATCTTTTTTTCGTTTTTGCTTTCTTCCCTCTGGTATTATTCTCCTGCGTGAAGAAAATTCCTGAGAAGATCGAGTGGCAAACTTCACTTGATCAGGGATTAGAACTGGCAGAAAAGCAGAACAGGAAGCTTTTAGTGGATTTTTTTAGAGAGGACTGCAAATGGTGTGAGAGGCTGGATGATTCGACCTTCACCGACAGGGAGGTGATATCCCTGACCTTGGATTTCGTTTTCGTCAAAATAAACGGTAAAGAGGATACTTTACTTACCAATGAACACAAGGTGAGCGCTTATCCCACAGTTCTCATTCTGAAACCCGATGGGGAGGAGATCGAAAGGATCGTTGGCTATCTTCCACCCAGGGAGTTTTTCAGAACGGTCAAATTGTATCTGAAGGGTAAGGGGACCCTGACTGATCTGGAGGAAATGCTAAATAAGGATTCTGCCGACGTGAAACTCCTTTTGAGAGTCGGAGAAAAATACATGGACAGAAAAAGATACGATGAGGCTAAAGATCTTTTCAGAAAGGTAACAAACATAGATTCGAAGAACTACTGGGGCAAAACCGACAGCGCCCTTTTCAACTTAGCCTATTCTCATTACCGGGAAAATGAATATAAAGATGCAATTGAAAAATTTCTGAAGCTTGCAACTGAATTTCCCAAAAGTAGTCTTGGGGTGGAAGCAGATGAGTATATTCCCTACGTTTACGAGAAGATGGGGGATACCACCAAGGCTTTAAATCTTTATGAGAAATTTTTAGGAAAACATCCCACAGTCGATAAAAGCGAAAGGGAATGGGTGGAAGGAAGGATAAAAGAACTCAAAGGCGAAAAGTAGACAAAAAGAAAAATAAAAAAAGATGATAGAAAAACTTATATTCGAGCTTTCCAATCCGGGAAGAATTGGATTTTCTTTACCTGAGATAGACGTGCCCCAAAAGAAACTCTCAGACATTTTACCCCAGGAAAAACTGAGGGAAAATCAAAATCTTCCCCAGATCTCAGAGGTGGACGTGGTTAGACATTTCACCCGGCTTTCGGTTCTTAATCACCACGTGGATAAAAGATTTTACCCTTTGGGCTCCTGCACCATGAAATACAATCCCAAATTAAACGAGGAGGTTTCCAGATTCTCCGGTTTTTCCGATATCCATCCCCTGCAACCTGAGGGGACAGTTCAGGGTGCCCTGAAACTGATGTATGAGCTTTCGGAGTATTTAAAGGAGATCGGGGGAGTGGATGCTGTTACCTTGCAACCTTCAGCCGGAGCCCAGGGTGAGCTTACCGGGCTTTTAATCGCCTCCGCCTATCACCAAAAGAAAAATCATAGAAGATCAAAGGTGCTCATTCCTGACTCGGCCCACGGGACCAATCCAGCTTCGGTGGTGACAGCAGGCTACTCTCCGGTGCAGGTGAAATCCGATGAAAAAGGTCTGGTGGATGTTGAGGAGTTAAAAAAACTTACCGATCAGGACGTAGCAGCAGTCATGCTTACCAATCCCAATACCCTGGGACTTTTCGAATCGCAGATAGAAAAGATCGAAAAGATCGTTCATGATGTCGATGCTTTGTTGTATATGGACGGGGCAAATCTCAATGCCCTGATGGGAATAGCCAGGCCCGGGGATATGGGATTCGACATCGTGCATTTCAATCTGCACAAGACCTTTTCCACACCTCATGGTGGGGGAGGACCCGGCTCCGGACCACTGGGCGTTAAAAAACATCTGGCACCGTTTCTGCCGGTTCCTCTGGTCGAGAAAAAGAAAGATCAAAAAGAAAGTTATTTTCTCAACTACGGTCTTCCGGATTCAATCGGTAAAATGCTGACTTTCTACGGGAACTTCGGGGTTATGGTCAAGGCTTACGCTTACATCAGATCCTGCGGAGCCTCGGGACTTAAAAACGTCTCGGAGAGTGCGGTTTTGAATGCCAATTATCTCATGGCTTCGCTTGGGGATTACTTTGACCTGCCCTACAAAAGCTTCTGCATGCACGAGTTCGTCCTCTCCGGAACAAAACAGAAAAAGAGGGGAGTAAAAACTCTGGATATCGCCAAAAGGCTTCTGGACTTTGGACTGCATCCCCCGACCATATACTTTCCCCTGATAGTCCCTGAAGCTTTGATGATCGAGCCAACCGAATCGGAAAGCAGGGAAAGCCTGGATGAATTCGTCTCCTGTATGATAAAAATCGCAAAAGAAGCCGAGGAGAATCCCGAGATAGTAAAATCCGCTCCCCATAACACTCCGGTTTTAAGACTGGACGAGGTAAAAGCCTCCAGGGAGCTTAACGTGAGGTGGAGTAAAAATGTTAAGTAAGGCAGTGGCAAACTCTTTCAGGTTTGCCAAAGATTTGAAATCTTTAAATAAGAAAAGGAGGTGAGAAAGGTTGGCTTATCACTCAAAAAGATCCAAGGTCTATCATACCCAGAACAACTGCCCGGTAGGTAAGGCTGTAAAGAAAAGGAACCGGCTTCCTGGAACTGGTGGAAAGAAGATGTGCAACTTCTGCAAGATGGCTGGCAAGGGCATGGCTAAGAAGGGTAAGAAGAGGACCGTAAGGAAGAAAATGGCTAAGAAAGCCAAGAGGAGGAGACGTTAGCCACCTTTGATTTGCTACCATAAGGGCTGGATCATTTTGATCCAGCCCTTTGTTTTTATTTTTTTGATAAAAATAGGCAATAAGATATTTGAATCTTTTCACCCTTATTGAGTTTCGCTAAAGCTGGAGGAAGCCTGGGCTACAACAACTGGTTGTTAACGGTTAGTTTTTGGTTGTTAATTCTGATCCTTTTCCTTCATCTGAAATCTACCTACTGTCTACTACCCACTTTTTCTATGTATCTCAAATTTCATTCTCTATCTATCGGCATTACCGGGTCTGTCCTTATCAAATACTCGTGAACCCTGAAAGTATCATAAACATGGCAATAAAACTGGGATCCGAGTATATTGGGAAGGTTATCCTTCAACAAACTGTCGATATGGGCATAGGGCATATAACAATCGATCGAAGCTGGCTGGTCCC